>Ga0206117_100118_pt1 | contig 133225 bp, 88 predicted proteins | sample 3A5Ametagenome_FD_177997 | JGI IMG/M metagenome (GOLD analysis project Ga0206117, IMG submission 177997) | Enriched microbial communities from leaf-cutter ant dump, University of Wisconsin, Madison, United States - 3A5A | ecosystem: Environmental > Terrestrial > Nest > Insects nest > Nest dump...
TCCATCTCGGCGGCCTCGTAGACATCGCGCGGGATGGCCTGGAGACCGGCCAGCAGGATCAGCGTGTAGAAGCCCATATGGGCCCACACCGAGACGAAGACCGCCCAGAACATCGCCCAGCCGGGATCGACGAAGAACAAGATCTTCTCGCCGCCCGCCGTGGTCAGCACCGCGTTCAGCAGGCCGTCACGCTGCAAAATCCATTTCCAGATCAGGGCGACGACGACCGGCGACAGCAGGACGGGAAAGAAATAGACCGCCCGGAAGAAGCCGCGGCCGCGGATGGGACGGTTCAGCACCAGTGCCGTGACCAGCGAGAACAGCACCATCGCCACCATCTGGAAGACGGTGAAGGTCAGCGTGTTCCCCACACCGCGCCAGAACAGATCCTCCCGGCAGCTTCCGGCTTCCAGATAGGAGCCGCAATCGAGCAGACGGGCGTAATGCTCCGACCCGACATAGGGCCGCTCCGCCGGGAACAGCCCCGTCCCGCCCGTCACCGAGAAGACGATGTTGATCCCGATGGGCAGGAAGACGAACAGCCCGAAGAAGACGAGGTTCGGCAGCAGGAAGACATAGGGCATGCGCGCCGCACCGATCAGGCGCTGCACCGTCCGCATCGGCGGGTCGGTCAGCCGCATCAGGATGTTGGCGCTGCCCGTGGTGACGGCAGCCGCGGCGGCGGACGGACCGCGCGCGGGGGTGCCGTGCGATCTCATGGTATCGGTCATATTCCACCGCCCAAGGTTGGGGCCAGGGCAATCGCAAATGGCAATCATGATCCTATACCAGGAAGCCCGTCATTCCCGCGAAGGCGGGAATCCAGCCATCTCAGTCGCTTTGCACGAGAGTTTTTCTGGATCCCCGCCTGCGCGGGGATGACGGAAGTCCCTTCATAGGACTCCAGAGTTCAAATGCGATTGCCGCGGGGTTGGGGGCAATTTCCGGGATTTACTGCTTCTTCTTGCGCTCGGCGATCTGCTGGGCGACGTCGGCGGAGATCCGCTGATAGGCGTCGTCCAGGGTCGTTTCGCCGACAACCACTTGGCCGAGGCGGCTGATGGCGGCGTTGAAGACGATGCGGCTGCTGGGGTCGCCCTGGATGCGGTAGGCGACCGGATCGAGCTTGCCGACCGCATCGCCGAACACCTTCAGCGCGGCGGCTGCCTGCGGCGAGGCCGATTTGTAGGCGATGCCCTTCTTGGCGAGGCCGATATGGCCCGGCACGAACAGCGTGCGCGCATAGAACTCGTTGGCGACCTCTTCGCTGGCGAGATAATCGAGCAGGCGCCCGACCTCGGCCGGATGGCTGCTGGTCTTCAACGCGACGAGTGCGGCACCGCCGGGCATGCCGGAGCAGTTGGCCGGACCGCAGGGCGTCGGCACCGCGATCCAGTCGAAGGCGTCGCCGATGGTCTTGTCGAACTGCGCGGTCTGCCAGGAACCGGATTCGTAGAAGACGACCTGGGCGTTCTTGAATTCCTCGTTGGCGCCGCGATAGGCGGTGCCGGACACCGCTCCCCACAGCTCCTTCGACATCACGCCGGACTTGTGCCAGTCGACGACCAGCTTGGCGGCGCGCTTGAACCCATCATCGACCGGCTTCAGCTCGCCGCCGGTCTCGGTCATCTGCGCCCCTTGCGAGACGGCGAGGCCGAAGAAGCGGTGGCCCGAGCGGTCGAAGGCGACCGGGAACGGCGCCTGCACCTTGTCGGCGACCGCCTTCGCCGCCTTGGCCCAATCTTCCCAGGTCGTGCTGGCGCCCGGCATGGCGACGCCCGCCTGCTCGAACAGCGTCTTGTTGACGAAGGGGCCGGTCACCGTCAGCTGCGTCATGTAGCCGGGGATCGCGGTGGTGTTGCCCGGAACCCGCATCCACTGCAGGAACGGCCCGTAATTCTGCTCCCAATAGGCGGCGTCCTTCACATGGGCGCGGACGTCCATCAGGTAGGGGGCCAAGCCGCCCATGTCGGTGATGCGGGCCAGATCGGGACCCTGGCCGGAGGCCAGCTGCACCGGCAGAGTCTCGTTGATCGCCTTGAAGGGCACCTGGTCGAGGACGACCTTGACGTCCTTGTTCTTCTCCTCGAACCGGCGGAGCAGGTCGTTCATGACCTCGCCCTCGTTGCCGTCCGAGTACCACATGATGCGGAGCGTGGTCTCGGCCTGGGCGCCAGCGGCCCCGAGGATCGACAACGCCAGCGCACAGCCGGCCATCCATGCTGCCTTCTTCATTGCGTTTCCTCCTGTGGGGTCGCTTGCGGACCCTCGGTCGGTCCCTGTCCGGACCTGTTTTCCTGCCGACACCGGCAGCTCGACGCAGGCCGGATTTTGCCGGCTCCGCTGTTCTTCCTTGAACATGGCAAACGTTTGCCTAAACTGTCAACGGCAATGTTCGCTACACAAACGGAGGGGGCCATGAACGATCGGCGACGGGAACCGGGACAGGCCTCCGGCCAGATGTCTGGACAGACGTCCGGACAGACTTCCCTGGCCGACATCGCGGCTGAGGCGGGGGTGTCCGTCTCCACCGTTTCGCGCATCGCCAACGGTGATCTGGGGCGGGCATCGGCGGCGACGGTGGCGAAGGTGCAACGTCTGATCGCGGAGCGCGGCTATCGCCCGAACCCCGTCGGCCGCAGTCTGCGCGGGGGCGACAGCCGTCTGGTCGCCATGCTGGCGCCCAATCTCGACAACCCGGCCATGGCCGCCATCGCCGCGTCGACGGAGGCGGCCCTGCGCGCCGCCGGCTATGTGATGATCCTGTGCGACACCCACGACCGTCCCGACCTGCAGGACGAGTATCTGCGTGCGATGCGGTCACGCTTCGCCGAAGGGTTCATCGTGGTGAGCGCGGTCGCCAGCCCGGAATTGGAGGCATCGCTGGACCGGCGCGAGCCGATCGTCTTCGTGAACCGGCGCAATCCCTATGGCGGCGGTCCCTTCATCGGGATCGACAACCGGCAGGCGGGGGCCGACGCCGCCGACCATCTGCTGGCCTGCGGCGTGCGCGCCCCGGCGGTGATCCACCCGGCGGACCTGTCCTCGACCATCCGGGAGCGGGTGGAGGGATTTCTCGACCGGCTGGAAGAGCGGCAACCCGGACTGAGGGTCCGCCGCTGCGACGGGCCGGGCGCAAACCATCTCGATTGCGGCTATGCCGCCGCGAAACGGCTGACCGCCGACGGCGGCTGGCCCGACGGCATTCTCTGCCCCAGCGACCTGATGGCCTACGGCCTGTTCCGCGCCGCCGGCGAGCAGGGCGTGCGCATCCCGGACGACTGCCGTCCGGTCGGCATCGACGACAACGACCTCAACGACTGGATCGCTCCCTGGCTGAGTTCGGTCAAGATTCCCTACCAGCGCTTCGGCGATGCCGTCGTTGCCAGCCTGCGCGATCTGCGGGCGGGAAGCAGCGTTGGGGAGGTCCTGCTTCCCCACAGGCTGGTCAACCGTCAAAGCGGATCGGCGATGGCCGGAGAACCGACATAGCCGGAAGGCTGGTTGGACGGCCCCTCCGCCTCACGGACGACATCGGTGTGGACTGGCCGGGAAGGATGCCTCCAGCCCGCCCAGTCGAGGCAGCACACTCCAAAAGATCCTCATGACCTCGCCCCGGTGCCGCGGTCTTCGGAAAGAACATTTCCGCCCGCGGAGGCCCCCTGGACCTGGAGAACGGTCGCGGCCAAGTCCAGACCGGAACATTCGCCCCTCGGGTCCGGTCCATGGTTCTGCCTCCTGAAATCCCGGTGAGGCATTGGGCCGCACCCTGTGTGCAGGCATTTCAGGTCCCAGGTGGGCTACAGAGTGCATGGCATCACCCGCCTCGGCCCAGGCGACACCGCTTGCACCGCTACACCCAACGATTCCCTCGGCCAAACGGTCTTGCCCACCCTGTCATCCGATATCGGCATAAAGGATCGGCTACGACCCGGGATTGAAACGCTTTCGCAAGCGACGGGAGGGCTGGACTGACCGGCAATTGCAGATCATCCCTCGAGTGCTTGATTCTCCGATAGGGAACTGTATCCTATTTTGAGAAATCCATAAGGCGCATTCTTGGCGAAGGATGAGTCTCCAGCCAGATAACGTCTCATCATAATTAATATGAGATTCACCCAAACGGAGGGCGTGTGTTGCGTAGGTACAGCAAATTCTCAATCGTTCTTCTGACCGCCACTGCTCTCGCCCTGCCGGGTTGCGTGACCACTCGGGACCAACGCATCGGCGCGAATGACGGTTCGGACCGATGCTACGCTTACCGTCTGGCACTGGACAGCACCGGCAATTATTTTGCCGAAGACATGATCCAGGGGGCTGCCATCGGTGCCATCGGTGGCGCCCTGATCGGCGGCCTGGCGACTGGCAGCGCCCGCGGCGCCATCGTCGGCGGCCTGAGCGGCCTGGCGGTTGGAGCGCTGGGTGGTTATTGGAATTCCAAGCTGCAGCAGGGCCGTGATCAGGCCATCACCGGCACGTTGAGCGACCTCCGGGCGGAAAGCACCAATCTGCAAAAGACGCAGGAAGCGTTGAACCAGCTGGTCAATTGCCGCCGCGGCGAGATCGCCACTGTCAAAGCTGACCTGAAAGCCAAACGGATCACACGCGAAGAGGCGGAAAGCCGGATGTCGGCGATCCGGGTCAATCTGGCAAAGGATTACGAGATCGCCTCGAGCATCGATAAGAACATCACCAAGCGCAACGATGAATATCTGTTTGCCGTCGATCAAGTGCAGCCGGGCTCCTCGGACAAGATCCGGACGGCGGTGAAAAAACCGAGCAAGCCAAGCAAGACGGCAAAGCCGGCGAACGACACCGTCACGGCCATGTACGACCAAACGATGTCCAACACCTTGCAAAAGGAAGGCGTCGGCAGCACCGTTCAGGTTATCGCCGGCCTCGAAAAAGAAACGACTCTCTGATCGTTTGGACGGGATATCGCAGTGGGCGAAGCCTTCCGGTGCGCCCACTGATCTTTCGTTGCACAATGATCATCGTGTCCGGTCGTCGGCTCCTCCTCGGTCCATGGGAATTTCAGAATGCGCCGCGCCTTGCTGGTCCTCATCGTCGCGATGCAGATCGCGGTCGTAACGGCCATTTCAACGCCCGCCGGCGCGCAGGATGCGCCCCTGACGCCTTTCTTACGGGTCGAGACCGGTCTCCATACGGCGCGCGTTCACCGCATCTCCACCGACGCCAGCGGACGTCTGGTCGCCACCGTGTCGAATGACAAGACAGTCCGGCTGTGGTCGCGCGACGGCGGCGATGCCGTGGGTGTGATGCGCGTTCCCATCGACCGTGGCGAGGAGGGTCGGCTTTATTCGGTCGCGCTGTCGCCCGATGGCGAGACGGCGGTCGCGGCCGGATACACCGCGGCGACCTGGGATGGTGCCTTTGCCATCTATCTGTTCGACGTCAAGCGGCAGCGGATGACGGCGCGGCTGACGGGTCAGCCGGACGTGATCTACGACATGGCCTTTTCCCCGGATGGCCGCTTCGTCGCCGCCGTCTTCGGTGGGAAGTCCGGGCTGCGGGTCTACGACAGCAAGACGTTTCAGCTTCTCGCGCAGGACAGTTCCTATGGCTCGCGAGCAACCGGCTTGGCTTTTGACCGCCAGGGACGGCTGGCGACCACCTCGTTCGACGGTAAAATCCGCCTTTATGACGCGCAGTTCCACATGACCGCGTCGCTGAAGGGACTGTCGGGCAAGCAGCCCTATTCGGTGGCATTTTCCGCCGACGGCCGCCGGCTTGCCGTCGGCTACAACGACGCGGCGCAGGTGGATGTGCTGTCGGGCGACACCCTTGCCCCGCTGTTCAGCCCGAGCGCCACTGGCCTTGTCACCGGCAGCCTCAGTCAAGTCGCCTGGAGCGGAAGCGGGGCGAACGAGAAGCTGGCGGCAGCCGGCTCGGCAAGCCCGGACGGCAAGGCCCCGGTCCTGCGTCAATGGGGGAACGGCGGTCGCGGCGCCCCGGTGGACACGGTCGTCAGCCGCAACCTGATCACGCATCTGCGCCCGACCGACACCGGCGGGCTGCTGTTCGCTGCCGCCGATCCGGTGTGGGGACGGCTGGACGAGCAAGGCAGCACGCTCTACGCCAAACCCTCCGTCACTGGTGATTTCCGCGATATCTATCGCGGGCGATTCCAACTGTCGCCGGACGGCTTGATCGTCGATTTCGGGATGGAACCGGGCGGTGGCCGACCGTTCCGCTTCGATGTCCGCGATGGGCGGCTGACCGCCAATCCGCCCATCTCTCCGGGATTCACCGGCCCGCGCGATTCGGCCGACACGCTGAAGGTCACCGACTGGCGCAACACATCTGCGCCTAAGGTCAACGGGAAGCCCGTTGCGCTCGAAGCGGGGGAGCGCAGCCTGAGCGTCGATGTGGTCGCCCAGGACAAGCAGGTGCTGATCGGCAGTGACTTCGCCCTTCGGCTGGTCAACGCACAAGGACGGGAGATCGCCTCGGTCCAGACCCCGGCAGAGGTCTGGGGCGTGGTCGCCGCGGCCAACGGACGCCTTGCGGTCGCGGCCCTGGGCGACGGCACCCTGCGCTGGTACAGCCTTGCAGGCGGCATTCGGCCGCTGGAAGAGCTCGCCGCGCTGTTTCCTCATAAGGACGGGGTGCGCTGGGTCCAATGGACGCCCGAGGGCTTTTTCACCCATCCCCGGAACGGTGGCCAAGATCTGGTCGGGTTCCACCTGAACAACAGCAAGAAAGGGGCGCCTCTCTGGGTGGAATTCAAGCAGATCTATCAGGTGCTCTACGCTCCTGAGTTGGTGCGCAACCGGGTCTTCCAGATCGACCGGGAGGAGTTGAACCGCCGCATCTCCCGTATTGGCGATTTGCGACGGCTGACCCAGCGGGCGCCGAAGATCAGCTTGGTGGAATATTGCGCCGAAGCGGCGGAAACGCGGGGCTTCTCGCGGGTGGCGGCGTCCGTTTCCCCACCGACGGAACAGGTGGCTGCGACTGTCGCCCCGCCCTGCCAGCCCATCGACACCTCACCGCTGACGCGGGCCTTCGCACGGGTCAATGTTCAGCCGAACGCCGATGCGCCGAAAGACGAGGGCAAGGCCACTCCGAGCACCACCATTGCCTTGCCGTCAGACATGACCCGCCTGCGGGTGCGCTACCGGGTCGACACTCCGCTTGAGGAAACCGGCGACATCCAAATATTCCTCAACGGGCGTGACGTTACCGGCGAACAGGTCACACGCGGATTTTCAAGGGTCGCCGATCCGGTGGCGACACCCCAGACTGCCACCCCGCCGGCGGTGGAGTCCGCGCCGGCGCCGGCCAACCCAATCCGCGAGGCCGTCGTCCGCATCGAGCCAGGCTCCAACGGCATTCAGTTGCGGGCCTACAACCGAACCGGCGCCATCTATGAGCAGACGCCGGTTTTGGACTTCGTCGTCCCCGTTGCGTCACGAACCGCCGACGCCACGGCCGCCGAAGCGAAGCCCCTACCCAAGCCGAAGCCTCGCCTGATTTCCGCCGTTGCCGGCATCAATGCCTACCAAGCGCCCTTCCCCCGGTTGGCGAAGGCGGCACCCGACGCGAGAACTTTCGCCGCAACGGTGCGGGAGCGTATTCCCGATGTCTACGACGCGGCCGAATCGATCAAGCTGTCGCGTGAACTGTACGACGCGCAGGCGAGCCGAACCGCCATTGTCGCCATGCTGCAGGACATTGCGAAGAACAGCCGGGACGATGACACGGTGCTGATCTATCTGTCCGGTCATGGCTTGGTCGATCCGCTGCCCGAGGACAACGTCGATCTGTACTATTACATCACGCAGAACGTCGCGGCGGGAGACGAGGCAACCGTCGCGCGCGAGGCCCTTTCGGAGCGGGACCTCGCATCGCTGATCAGCGGCATCAAGGCGCGCAACGTGCTGCTGTTCCTCGACACCTGTCATTCGGGTGCGGTGGAGACCTTGTCGGAATACTCCTCCTCTAGTATCGACAAGCTCAAGGAGCGGGCTGGGACCGGCCCCTACCTGATTGCCGCCGCGACCCGCAAACAGGAGGCGCGCGACGCCTCAATCGACAAGACCAACAGCGGCCCCTTCGCCCGTGCTGTCATCGAGAGCTTGGTCGGCAACAATGCTGCGGCCGGCACTCTGGTCAGCCAGCTTCAAATCCTGAACCATGTCATTGAAAAAGTGCCGGAATACGCGAAGCTTGACCGTTGGGAGCAGGACGCCGTCGTGCACCATGGCGGTGTGAAGATCGACCGCATCCCGATCGCCCAGACCAAGGCCGCCCCGTAATCGGGATGGCCTTCGCGATCGCCTCCGGTCACTGCAAGGAACCTAAAGGCCTCCCAGCTTGGGTGCGAGACGAAGCGTGATGGTCCGGGATGTGCCGGCCGGCAGGCTGACCGTCTCTGTGTGCGGCTGGCGGCCGCTGATTCCAACGACCGACACCTGGACCAGCGTGTCGGCCTTTACCTCGATGGTCACCGGAGCATAGCCGCGCTCAACCCCATCGATGCGGACGATGCCACGGGGGGGATCGGACAGGATGGTCAACATGGCCCGCTTGGCTTCGGGGGAAGGCAGAAGCATCTGCACCGCCAGCCAAACGGCGCCCAAGAGAAAAATGCCCACCGCGACAAGGCCCAGCCACCGGAGTTTCCTCGGACTTTCAGGCCCTGACGCAGCGATACTAGGTTCCGCTGCGCTCTCTGGCGGATCAGAGGCGGAAATCGGTGGCCCGGGCGGTTCCGGCGGAGGAAGCGACGAAGACGATGGTGACGGCGGAGCCTTTCCGGTCGCCGGGCGCTGGGGCGCCCCGCAATAGGGACACCATCCCACCGGCCCGGCCAAGGGCTTCCGGCAATCGGGTGCCGCACAGATCCGCGCGCCTGCCATGGATGTCCGCAGCTCCCGTCCCGTCACTTTGCAACGATGGTCAGGGTCTTGATGGACGAGGCGATGCCATCCGGCTTCGCCGCCTTCAGCAGTGGCTCAAGAGCGGCCAGATACCCCTTGGCATCCTCCATTTCCGGCCGGTTGCCAAGCGCCAGCGGCTCGCGGCTGACCGTGGCCATGATAACCTGCTGACCAAGCGGCTCGACGGTCTTGTAGACACGCCCTCCCGGCTTCTCCTCGCCCAGCACCATCGCCGCGTTCGCCGGAAGACGGTTGTTCTGGACCGCCGGGCCGGGAACGAGATGGAACACCTTTTGCTGGCGGTCATAGAAATCGACGTAGAGATAGCCGTCGAACGGCGCATTGCGGACGTTCAGTTTCATCAGCGATCCGACGGTGATCGTGTCACCCGCCGGCTGCAGATCGAGCTTAGGTCCGGCTTCAGGTGCCACGGCCGGCAGTCCGCTGAATAGGATGGCGACCGCACAATGGGGATAGATGACCTCGGTTGCCGCGATCTCCACCGGGCCGACACCCTTGATCGCGCGCAGTTCCCCGCCCAGGCGTGCGAGATCCTCGGCGGAGCGGACAAAGCCGGACAGCCGGACGCTGCGTGACGGCCCCATTTCGATCCCGAGCTGGGCGCATTCGTACTTGCCAGTCACCGCGTTGATCTGGGCCAGAACCTCGGCGTCACTGGGCCCCATGTTCAGGACCAGCGCGATCGCGCCGCCGGCAAGCGCCAGGAGGCCAACGGCACCACCGCCATAAGCCAGCATGCGGTTGCGTTTGCTACGGTTCAACGCCGTATCGTCGTCGTCGGCGCCGCCTGCGCCCGCGACGCACTGGACGTCCGGCCGCATGGCGGCATCGAGCAGAACAGCGACGGCCTCGCCGACCAGAGCGGAAAACAGATGAGGGATGTTCAGCATCAGGAAAGACTCCTAAAAAGCCGGGCTTGGAAACCGGGTCTGGCGGTAAGGGCGCGGCGCTCAGCTCCCGATGTTGACGATGGTCACCCGCCGATTTTCCGGAGCCGCGGGGTCGGCAAGGTTCAGTGGCTGGGTTTTCCCACGCCCCACCCAGGTCAGCCGCTCCGGGGCCACACCCCGCACTGTGACCAGATACTCGACGACAGAGTGCGCCCTGCGCTCCGACAGCTTTTGATTGTAGGAGCTGTTGCCACGACTGTCGGTGTGACCTTCGATCACGAACCGGCTGAGCCCGGCATCGTTCGATTTCAGCACGCGGGAAATGCTGTCGAGCAGACCATGGGCCTCCGGCCGGAGGCGGGCCGAATCGTACTCGAAGGCGATAGCGAAGGCGGTGATGCGTGGCGCTTGCGGTGTCGGCGGTGCGGGCGGAGGAGCGGGCGCCAGTGCGGACGCCGGCTCGGCCACGGACCCCAATTCGAGGCTGCGAGTGCCGTCCGAAGGGCCGGCACATTCGGGTCCCGCGACACCCACGATGGCTTTCGCGATCTCGCAATCGCTCGGATCGCGCCCAACGAAATTCACCGTGCCTTGTGCCAGAGAATCGGTCAAACCGGCGAAGCTGATCAACGCAGACAGCATGGCGGCGGGCACGACACGCCTCAAAACGGGACGGAACTCATTCACGGAAGCCTCGTGGTGGTCTGGCATCTGATTGCTCTCTTTTGAGAGATTTCCTGCATAAATGAAAAACATCAGGTTGCCAACACTTTGAGGAAAAGGCACTTTCGTAGAGTCGATTTTCGGTTTAGCGCGGCTGAAAAATGTGTTCAGAGTCTGATGCAACCTCAAAGCCGATTGCCATCGATCAGTCTCCCGCCGAGTGGTGCTGGGATGTGACGGCGTTGCGAAGCCAATGCCAGCGTTGGGTGCAGCGCGGCGACGCCTTCGTTGGGGTGCGCATCGGAATCGCTGCGGAATCTGCCGATCCGCTCGAGATCCGCTTGGACGGCAGGATCGAGGATGATCTCGCGGACCGTCTGAGTGCTGCGCGCGTGGAACGTTGTGCGGGAGAGGCCAAACAGTGCAGCCGCTTGTTGCCCGGCAACTTCACCCATTGTCCGTTCTGCGGCCAAGCTGCAGTCCCGCCGACGGCCGGACCGGACGATGGCCAAGCGGCTTCCGCCTGGAGCCATGCCATGGCAGCCGGCTCGACCGGCCTTCGCGGGATGCAACTGGTGACAGTGCCGGGAAACGCGCAGTCCGGCACCGGGATCGATGCGGCAAGACGCAGCACCCTGCCCTCTGCCGGCCCCTTCCTGTTCGCCATGGCGGGAACGCCGCCTTTCACGGTTGCCGTGGATATGGCGAAAGGCGGGGTGTGGCGGCCCGGCGCGGATCGTTGGCGACAGGTGTCGGCGCTGGACGGGCGTTGCGGCCTTCCCGCCTGGAGCCGGAGCGCCGCGCCGCTCGGCGCTGGTCTCGCCATTCCGCTGGATGACGGTGCGGTGTGGATCGAGGTTGATGGTCCGTTCCGGCGCCGCATCCGCCTCGACGGTGGCGTCACGATCGGTGGGGCGATTGCCGTGGAGGGAATGGCTCTGGTGCCGATGCGCACAGTTGGCGGGCTGGCCCTGGCGTGGATGAGCAAAGCCGATATCGAAGCCGGTTCAGGGTGGAGCGTTGCCACCGTGCCCGGCGCATCGGGCGAGGGCATGGCGACCGGGGCAGCCCCCGGTTCGATTGAAACTCTGGGCAAACCGATGTCAGCGGTGCCGGGCACTGCGGTGTGGGCCGGTGCGGACGGGTACCTGACAGTGCGGGTCGGAGAAAATGGGCCTTTGGCGATCTGGCGGGATTGGCCGGCCGGCTGTCGCGGACTGCCATGGTCGCGGCCCCACCTGGGTGAACATGCCATCCCCCACCAGCTCGTCCGGCTGGAAGACGGCAGCGGCTACATGGCCATCGCCATGCCAGCGCCGAGCAATCGGGGAACGCTGCCAGATCCGGTTCAGAGCGCACGGGTCGACGGTCCCTTCGTCACCACCGGCGATGCGGCCTTCTACTTGCATCTGCGTTGCCGTGGCCTGCCGTGGCGCCGCGATCTCAGTCCTTTTGCCACGGCAGGCTTGATCGTCCTTCCCCTGATGGCCTTCAACCGGGGCAGCTCGGCTGGAAGCGGCGAGCAGATTCTTTATGCGACCGTGGCGGACTCTCAGGTGGTGACCGGTCCGGTTACCACGAAGCCGAGCAAGGCGACCCTGTTCCTGCTCCGCCCGGGTCTGGAACTGACGCCGCTGCTCTCGGGTCTGCCGGTCACCACCATCCATGATCTGCAGCCCTTCCTGCTCGATGGGCGGCTCTGCCTGTACGACGAGCTGGGGGCCGTCTGGCACCGGTGGGACGACCTGTCGCCGGTCCCGACCGGCTGAGGCTGGTCGGGCCGGGCTCGACCGTACCGAACGGCCAAACCGGTTCCGGCCACTCCGCTTCGCTCCCCATCACATCACTGCAAGACACCGTTCCCGACGAGGAACATCGATACTACAGAGATAGAGGAACTGAGGAACATGCTCTCACTGCTCGATGGCATCCCCACCTTTGGCCTCGGCAAAGCCCTGACCGTCCTGAACAGTGCCCAACTTCAAATCGGTGGGGCGAAGCCAAGCGGGTCCTTGACCAGCCTTGCCCCGGTGCTCGTGATCAACGGGCCGCGCTTCGATATGACCGAGACGCTGATCGGCCTGATTGCGCTGCTGGTGTTGACGGTGGCCTTCTTCTTCGTACAGCGCTTTCTGACCGGGGCGCTGATCGGCGGCAATGGCCGGCCTCAGAAGGCGGCCCTGGCCGGCTGGAGCCTGTTCCTCATGCTGTTCGTCCTGACGGCCACGGTGATCTTCAGCGTGATCGGCACCCTGTGGACTCTGCTGCCGGTGTTCGGCTCGCTGCTCGGCCTCAACCTGATCGTCGTCACCTTGTTCGTCACCAGCCTCGTTTCAGCGAAGCGCTCCGCCCGTATGCTGTAAGCGCGTCCGCACCCTCATCCTTCCATAGAGAGCCATGATGTCCGCATCCTCCGACAGCAGCGGCAGCGGCGCCCTGCAACCGTTGCAGCCGACGATCTTCGTCGCGCTGGGCGGCTCCGGCATGAAGATCCTCATGCGGTTGCGCCGACGCATCCTGTCCATGCGCTGGAATGGCGAGCGCCTGTCCAGCACCGCCGATTTCCCGCTGGCCCAATTTCTCTACTTCGACGTCGACACCCAGGACGCGCGCGAGGAGAACCAGAGCACATCCAAGGATCTGCTCGGCTCCGTCGTCGCCTTTGCGCCGAGCGAGACGTTGCAGAACCGGCTCGACGTCAACAAGTTCATGGGCAACCGTTCGGTCTATCCGCTGATCGACGAATGGTTCCCCGACGACGACGCCATCCGCCAGATGGATTTCTCCGACGGCGCCGCCCAGGTCCGTTGCGTGTCGCGCCTGCATTTCTTCATGCAGTCCGGCGATTTCCGCAACCGGCTGGAATCGAAGATCAGCGAGGTCAAGAACAGCCTGACCCACACCGACACCTTGAGAAAACTTGGTCTGTCGGCCGGGACCAAGGGCTATCGGGTGGTGGTGGTCGCCTCTGCGGCGGGGGGAACGGGGTCCGGCACCTTCCTGGACGCCGGCTTCCTGATCCGTTCGCTCGGCGATCCGTCGCTGTCCAACGTCTCGCTCATCCTGCTGATGGGCGGCGCCTATGGTGCAGCGAACGCCCAGCGGGTCCAGGCCAATACGGTCGCCGCCCTGCGCGAGCTGGAATATTGCATGGACCGCAACCACCAGCCGCGCTTCGTCACCCGTTGGCAGCACAATGACAATCCGGTGCCGGACAGCATTGCGCCCTACAACGAAGTCTACCTGATCGACAACATCAACACGCTGCGCCAGAGCACGAACAGCCCAAGCGACCTCTACGACATGGTGGCGTCGATGCTGTTCGCTGATTTCGGCAGCAGCGATTTCGCCCAGCACAAGCGGTCGGTGGCGTCCAATCTCGCCGGCTTCAAGATGCTTCCCTACCACCCGCGTCTTCCAGGGGGGTTGCAGGGCGCCATCACCTTCCAGAAATCCTACTCCTCCTTCGGCCAGGCAGTGATCGAGACGCGGGCAAGGCGCGATTTCGACCAGCGCAGCTTCGAACTCGGCCTGCGGATGCTGGAGAGCTATTACAGCCTTGAGGAGGGTCGCAAGGCCAACGCGGTATCCGAGGAAGACCTGCGGGAGGTCCTGGTCGACCGCCTGCATCTCAAGGAAAAGGGCCTCAAGTTTCTGGCCGATCCCGAGATCGCCAAATACTTCAGCCGTGCTCCAGACGGTCTGGCTCCGTCAGTCCCCACTTTCGCCCTGGTCGACAAGCTGCTGGCCGGCACCGATGTCTCGCTGCTGCGCGGCATCGACGACCGGGTCGAGGAGATCGTCAGCCGCATCCGTCACCACGCCGATTTCACCCAATGGCCCGAGCGGATTGTCGAAGCGATCCGCGGTCTGGACGGCGACATCAGCGGCACCAAGGGCGTTCCGGATTCCAGCCCGCGCGCCAAGGAGATCGACTCCGCGGCCCGTCTGATCTGGGACGGTTGGACGGCAGCGGGGGAAGGTGGCATCCCCGACTTCATCTATCGCCTGATCGAGGACCGCGAGAAGGGCGGCATTCTCTTCGCGCTCGACCTGATGCAGCAGGTGCGCCACCGTTTGACCGATCCCGGTAGCGGTGTCGTCGATCGCCTGCGCGAGGTGGCGGCGGTCTTCGATCAATGGGCCGGGCAGCTCCATCAGGCACTGCACCAGCGGCCACTCGCCAACATCAAGGAGCTGAAGGGCGCGCGCGGGCAGGAGTTGGGCGACGGCATCCTGCTTCAGAACGTCAAGCCGCTGCTGGCGCGCTACGGCCATTTCCGGCTGATCGCCCTGGCCTGCCGGGCAGCGGCGACGCGGCTCCAGGCTTTCGCCGACGATTTTCTGGGCAAGGCGGAGTCGCGGGGCGCCGATGTGGTTTGGAGCGGGCTGATCGGTCAGATCGACACCGGGCGCCAGCGCCTGGCCGGTCTGGCCGGGGCGATCCGCAACGAGATCGACCTGATCGCCCGGCAAAGTGACACCCGCACCCACTGGTATGTCGGCGAGGCCTACAGTTTCCGTGCGCCGCCGCCGCCGGAGCGCATCGCCGAGCTCGCCCGACAGGTGTTCGACACCCAATTCGGCGGGTCACGTGCGCTGTTCGAAAGGCTTGCGACCAACAGGGGCAAACTCGATGTGCGCGAGGCCCTGCGCAACACCATCCACGACGCGCTGTCGGAAGAGGCAACGAAACTGCCGTCGATCATCGACGTGCTGCTGGCCGACCGCGGGGTGGCGAGCGAACAGTTGAAGCAGTTGATGCAGCGCGCAGCGCCATGGATCAATGCCGATCTCGACCGGATGAACGACTTCATCCCGGACCAGATCAAGCTCTATGTGGCGGTGAACGACACCAAGCGGTTCGCCACCGAGTTCGGAGGACTGCTGAGCAGCGTGGCACCCAGCGGCATGAAGCCGGACCTGATCGAATCAGGCCTTCCCGGTCAGATCATCTGCTACAGCGAACTGTCCGGCATTCCGCTCGATGTCCTGATCCCGTTGCGCGGCAGTTGGCCGATCGCCTTCCGCGCCGAGATGGAGACCGGCAAGAAGCTTCCGCTGTTTACCCACAAGGACAAGCTGCGCTTCCGCAGCCCCCTTGTCCCCAACGAGGACGAGTACCGGCGCCGCTGCAACCTTGCCGCCACCTATTTGAAGAGCGTCGTCTTCGGGGCGCTGGTGCGCGGGTCTGCCCGTCGCGAGGCTCCGCAATACGCCGACACCTATTTCTACGAGACGATGCCGGGGGCGTGGCTGGGGGCCGGTGACGAACGGACCATCCTGGCGGACGAGAGCGATGCGCTGATCCGGCAGCTCAGCCCGATGCTGGCGGAGGCCGAGGCGGGACTGGGGGAAGACGATTGGGTCGCTCTCTATGTGCTGTTCCAGCATTTCGCCAAGGCGGTCTATCCCCCCCGCCTGCTGACCGAACTGGGCGGCCGGCAGAAGGTGGTGCCTGGTTTCCTCAGCACGGTATGCACCGACATCGCCAAAGCCTATGAGGCGCGCTTCCTCGACGCCCTCGGCCATGGAGTTGGCCGGGATCGCTTCGAGCCGCTGCGGGCGCAGTTGGAGGCGACGCTGGAGCGCTGGAGCCGCGATGTGCCGGACAGCCGGCGCGATCCGGACAGCATGGACATCGACTCGCGACGTGCACAGCCCAAGCGGACGATCCTGCTGGACCAAATCCGCGCGGTCCTCGCCGAACCGGCACCGGTGAAGGCCGCCACCGTCAGCTCGGTTCCGGTCGCTGCGGTCCGGGTCGCGCCGGTGACGGCGACCGCCGCTCCGTCGGGCAATGCGACGTGGCGGGTTGCCGGGGCTAACAAGGAGCAACTCGGCCCGTTCGCGGTGGACGTGCTGCCGTCCCTCGTGGCCGATGGCCGGTTGACGCTCGAAACACTGGTCTGGTGCAAGGGGATGAAGAGCTGGACCCCTGCCAGTCAGGTCGAGGAGCTGGGTGGGATTTGGCCGGAGGAGGAGCTTCCGCCGCCATTGCCCGATCTGGACGAGGATCTCCCCCCGCCCTTGCCCTGACCTGAAATGCGAAGCCCCTCTTCCCGGCAAGGAAGAGGGGCTTTTCCGGGTGTCCGGCACGGCCGGCGCCGTCCTGTCACCAGGGTCAGCGGCTGATGGTGTAGGCCTTGCCGGTCATCGACCAGCGGGTCATGCGGGTGGCGGTTCCCTGGGTCCAGGGGCGGCGCAGGCGTTCGGCAATCTGGGCCATGTAGTCAACCGGTTTGGCGACCGGATTGAGATCGCGGTGCTGGCTGACCTGGGCCGACAGATCGATCGGGTCTTGCAGCACCAGCGCGATCAACTTGCCTTGACCGGCCGGTTCGCTCGCCGTGAATTCGAAGCCATAGGTGGAATCGGGCACCATCAGCGGACGGTTGGCGTAGATCCGGTTGGAGCGGTTCTGCGCCTGCGAATGCTCGTTGGGGAAAAGTTGGATCAGTTCGCCGGCCGCATTGGCGTCGAGCAGAACCAGCGATCCCTCGACCTGACTGGTCACCCGGAAGCGGACTGTCTGACCAACCCGGATTGGACCGCTTGGGATGACATCGATTTGCACACCGCCCTGGTTGTCGTTGGCCAACAGGGCGGTGGCGGTGTTCTGCAAGTTCGCCGGTGTCGATACCGGCGGCGGCGTATTGGCCGTTCCGGCAGACGGGGCAGCGGAGGGGGTGGGCCCCAGCGCCTGTCCGCCTGCCACCGGCAACGCCAGCTGTGCTGTGGGCGCTTCCAGCGTCGGGGTCAGGCCGGCCTGGCAGGCTTGCAGCGACTTGCAGTAGACATCCGATTCCTTCTGAACATAGGCATAGAGTTCGGCGTTGGTGACGATGCCGTCGCCGTTGGCGTCCGCCTTCCTGTCGATGATGCCCTGCACGAAGCGGGTGGTGAAGACCCCGGCGACCGGGTTGGCCCGCGACTCCTCCAGCGCCTTCTGATAGGGGGCGACAGCGGTCCACACCGTCCGGCCAGGCACCTGAGGGACGAAGGTGGTCTCGGCCCGGTGCAGGGCGACCGCGCGGGAGCTGATCGGTTGCGGACGATCGATCTCGGGGATCAGGGGCAGGCTGCGCGCTCCCTCGATCTCGTCGAAGGCCCCGCGGCTGATGGTGCCGGAATGGCAGCTGTCGATCACGACGGTCACCTTGCGGTCCTTCAGCGCATCGAGCAGAAGTTCCATCTCGTCGTCGATGATCATGTTGCGCACGCCGCCTTTGCCATCAGGTTCGGCGTCGGCCGCGACCAGCGTCTCGTCCAGTCCGTCCTCTTCGTCACCGTTGGTGTCGGGCTGCTGATAGCCATGACCGCTGAAATAGAAGAACACCTCGTCGCCCGGCTTGGTGCTGTCGATCAGCCAGCTGCGAAAGTTGGACAGGATGGCGTCGCGCGTTGCCGCCCGGTCGAACAGCTCCTTGATCTCGTCCGGCCGATAGCCCAGCGGGCCACGCAGCAGCCGTTCGATGTTCCTGCCGTCGTTGACCGCGCCGCGCAGCTTCCAGGCATCCTTGGCGTATTCGTTGATGGACACGATCAAGGCATGCTTTGCCGCCAGGGCCGGAGCCGTGCCGGCCGCAAGGGCACCGGCGAAGACGGCCAGCCCGAAAGTGGCGGTGGTCAGAACATTCATGCCGGAAGTTCCCTTGTGTGGAGGAGGGCGAACGGACGACGGTCGAGCGGGAGGGGCGGCCAAAGCGCATTGGTTCGGCGCCGATGGTTACGGTCCGACGGTGTAGACACCGTGCCAGCCGATTTCGGCGGACTTGCCCTGGAGGTGCCGAGCCAACAATTCGCCGACTTTGACGGCAGCGATTTGGCCGTCGACAGCAACCAGATCGCGATGAAGCTCGATCAGTGGGGTGGCGCTGGCGATCGCAATGAAGTGATCGGCGCCGAACGGCGGATCGACCTTCAGCGTCAGGGTGAAGGGCTTGCCGGTGGCGATTTGCAGCGGATCGTGGATTTGTCCGCTGTTCTGCGGGTATAGAAAATTGACGGTGCCGTCGTAACCGATGTTGATCAGCGTAAAATAGGTTTGGCTGTGGCCGCCGACGGTCAAGGTGAAGGTTTCACCCTTGCGATAGGCGTGGTCATCCGGCATGAGGGCCAAGCTGAGCGAACGCCGCTCGGCAACGCCTTCCAAACGGTCGATCAACGTCCATTTGTCGACGACTCGCTGCAACCGCTCCACCGTCGCCGGGTCATTGGGCTTGCCTGGTACGTTGCCCACCACGTCGCCTTGCGACGCCACCACGTCGCCGGTGGCGGGGTCCCAGAGCAACCTTGCGGTTTCGCTATCCCCGGCTGGGCGGACACCGCGAAGCGCGGCCGCCATCGCGGCGCTGTCGCCACCCATCACCCGCAAGGACAGGGGACGCGGCGGGGGAAAGTCGGAAATCGTGGCATTGGCGGCGGTGCTGCGGGATGGAAGCAACGCCAGAGTGCCGCGCCCGGTGGGCTGGACCTGCGGGTGCTGCCGCCCGGCCACCTTCATGCGAACGGTTTCCTGGATAAAGGCTTCCAATTCGCCCTTGGACAGGACGCCGTCACCGTCGCGGTCGGCATTGCCACGCAGGGCACGGGCGAAGGCCCAGCTCAGCGCGCCGCGCGGCTGGTTGTCGATGTAGACCTCGGGCGCCAGTTCGTTCTCGGCCACGGCGGCGAAGAAGGTCACATGCTCCTGGTCGTTCTTCTCCAGCAGCGCCGCCTCACGGCTTGGCGGCGGCAGCTCATCGTCCTCGATCGCGCCATAGGCGGCGAAGCGGGTGCCGAGTGCACCCGCCCGCCGGTCGAATCCGCGGGTCATCGTTCCGGAATGGCAGGCATCGGAGACAAAGATGACGCGGCGCGGCGCGGCGCGCTGCATCATCGCGGCGATCTCGTCATCGATAATCCGCTGGGCCGTGCCAGGGCCCTTGGTGTCGAAGCCAGCCAGCAGAAGGACCTCGTCCAGCCCGTCCTCCTCCGAGCCTTTGACACGTTCCGGCTCTTGCCCGCCATGCCCGGCGTAGGAAAGCACCAGCACATCGTCCGGCTTGCTGTTGGCCAGAAGCCGCTCCCAGGCGGCCATGATGGCATCGCGTTCGGCGGCGGCGTCGGTCAACAGCACCACGTCCTTGGCTCCGCCGGCGGTCAGCGCATCGGCGATGTCGCGGGCGTCGTTGACGGCACCATGCAGCTTGTTGATGTGCTGGTAGTCGTCGATGCCGATGACGAGGCCGAACATGTCGGCCCTGGCGGCGCCGGACAGCAGCCCGACGGTGGCGGCGGCAGCCAGACCGGCGGCCCTGACCTTGAGGAACAGGGGTTTGCTCATCGGCGCAACTCCACGCGACGGTTGATCTGGTGGATCTGCTCGGCGGCGTAACGGGTCGGATCGTCGAGGACCATCGGTTCGGTCGGGCCAAGGCCGATGGTCTGGATCGTGCCGGTGTAGCCGCCCCGCCGCAGATGGGCGGCCACCGCGTTGGCACGGTTCAAAGACAGCGTCATGTTGTAATCGCGGGCACCGCGTGCATCGGTATGGCCGACCAGGGTGATGGTGGCGGGCGACTGCGCGCGCAGCGTGGCGGCCAGATCGTCGGCCGCGGCCCGGCCTTTGGGAGTGAACTCGGTCGAATCGTAGGCGAACTCGATCGGCACCGCGACCTTCGTCGGCTTGAATCCGCGCAGATTGACCGAGGCCAGACCGCTGGGCGTGCCGGAGCGGGTGGTCGGCGGCGCGACGAATTGATCGGCAAGCAGGCGGCTTTCCTCGGCCTGCCGGAAAACCTGTTCGATCACCGCCGGCTCGGGCGCCTTGGGTGTGGCGACCTCATCCTCGATGACGGTCAGAGCCTCCTGATAGCTGGCTGCGGCTTTGGCGTAATCCTTGCGCTCACGGGCGATGTCGCCCATCCATGCATGGATCCGCCAACTGGAGGCAAAGCGTTGGGAGTCGGCAAGCTCGCCTTCGAAGGAGGCCAGCGGCCTGCCCGCCGGGACGCCCTGGACCACCGCCCGCTCGATGCCCCGGACCACCGCCCGGCCAAGTTGGGAACGGTAGTCGTTGCCGCAGGACGAGTCGAGAAGCGCCTGTTCGTAGACCGCTTTCATGCCGCCGGTGTCGCCGGCCTGCTGGAGGTCGCGGGCGCGCTGTTGCAGGGCGGCGCAGTCGGCCAGGGCCTGCGGTCCGCCAGCCGTCAGAGCGGTCAGCGTCACAACCACAGCAAACGCCACCCTGGCCCGGCGGGCGGAAAACCAGCGGGTCGACTGGCAGGGTGTGACAGGAAATGTCTCCCGACGCGTCATATCAACGCTCTCCCAGGGGAATTACGACATGAAACTCTTCGCCCGCGGCAGATCGAGGGCTGGAATCCATCCTATTATCATTCCGCCGCCCTGCCGTTAACGGATATGTTGAAATTCACCGTCATGTTTTGGATAAGCCGCGTATGATCGTGAGGAACAACATGTCGCAGTTGAACTCATTGGAGTGCGTGGTTAGCGTGTTGCAGCTATATCCTCGAACGTAACGGAATTGCCCCTTTCCGAGGGTCGAGGAAGCGGAAAACGTGTCGTCGGACACACCGGTTGCAGGAGCATGGACATGAAGCTTTCAACGGTTCTTCTTTCCGCGGTGGCGGCCTTGGTCGGGTTCGGCACGGCGTGGTCCGCCTCCGCCCAGTCCAGCCAGCAGATCATGGACAATCTGCTGCAGCAGGTTCAGCCGGCTCCTGGCGGCAATCCGGCGACCGAAACCGGGGCGCCGCAGACCAAGGTCTTCGAGACGGTTCCCAACTCGGACGATCTGCTGGATGCGCTGCTCCCCAGCCCGCAGACCAAGGATTTGATGGTCATCCCGCGCAATCAGCAGAAGCCGGTCGGCCTGCTGATCACGTTCGACTATGACAGCGACCGCATCACGCAATCCGGGCGCGACTATCTCGACCGCCTGGCGGTGGTGCTGCGCGACCCGAGGATGCAGCCCTACAACATCGCCCTGATCGGACATACCGACGCCGCGGGCGATGCCAACTACAACCTCGACCTGTCGCGACGCCGCGCCCGCTCCGCGCTCGGCTATCTGGTGGCCAACTACAACATCAACCCGGCGGCAATGATCGTCGACGGTGTCGGCAAGTACGAGTTGGTGGTGCCGTCCGACCCCTATCATCGCAACAATCGCAGCGTGGTCGTTGCTGCGGTTGGGCGCCGCTGAGCGCTGGCTTTATGCAGCGAGCCTGCTTCTGACAGCTCGGCCTACGGCGGCAGCGCCGGTGCCTCAGCCCGGTGCCGCCGCCCCTCGCCAGCCCCTCCCCTTCGCGCCCTGCGCCGGAGCCGATATGCCAAGCTTCCCCTTCCGTTTCCTGGTTCCGATCCTGGCGCTGGGAAGCGCCTTCGCTCTCACCGCCTGTCAGCAGGTTCAGGCGCCGCCGCCGGTGATCGTGCAGGCACCGCCACCCGCCTCGGTGCGCACCGAACTGCTGCCGTTGCCCAATCCGGTGGCGCCCTTTGCGGTCCAGCTGTGGTCGGGCATGCCGGCCCGCGCCCGCATCGGCGACAAGCTGAATCTGGGTCTGCGCTCGGACGTGGATGGCTATCTGTCGCTGTTCGTCGTCACCTCCTCCGGCGGAACGGGCCGGTTGCTGGACAACCGCCATGTCGGTGCGGGGGAGCGGGTCGAGTATCCGGGACGGCGTGACGGGATCGACGTGAAGCTGATGCCTCCCGCCGGCGTGGAAAGCTTCGTGCTGATCGCCAGCCGACGCCCCCTGGGCATTCTGCTGCCGGGAGACGTGCGCCGTGGCGGGAGTGTAGCATCGCTCGTGCTGACTCCCCAGGAACTGGCCGATCGCATCCGTGGAGCGACGGCGGTTCAACCGGCCGGGGACTGGAACGCCGCCATTCTTGACGTTCCTACGTCCTTCTGACCCGTCCTTGCCGTAGGGAGACCGCCGAATGCCCGGGTTCCGTTCCAAGACTTTGCTGACGTCCGCAGCACTGGTCCTTCTCCTTACCACATCCGCGGCCCTGGCGCAGACCGGACCGCTGGCGGGCGCCGGCAAGCCGGGGACGAAATCGCTGGTGCCGATGCCCTACAACGCCAATCCCGACGTGGTGCTGGACATCGATGTCAGCAAGCGCCAGCCGAAGATCGGCGAGATTGTGGAGTTGTGCTTCTCCGCCTCACGAAACGGCTATATCACCCTATGGGATGTCGGGACCAGCGGGCGGGCGGCCCGGATTTTCCCCAACCAGCATGGCAGCGGCGGGGCGGCGGCAACCCAGGTCAAGGGCGGTCAACGCTATTGCGCGGGCACCGATGGCGACCCCTTCGCCTTCGAGGTGAGCGGACCGACCGGACAGGACGAGTTGTACATCGTATGGACCGCCACGGCGGATTTGCAGCCCCAACGCGCCGACTTCGCCAATGCGGCCGAGCTGTCCGCTGCTTTCGAGGATTTGAAACGCAAGGCTCCCGACTCCTGGGCGACATTTAAGACCGCCTTCGAGATCGTGGGACCGAACGGACCTGTGGCTCCGCCGCTGCCGCCACCGCAAAATAACGGGGCCAGTCCTCCGGCCCCCATCCCGGATGCAGCCCCGGCCCCCAGCCCGGCTCAGCCCCCGCCCGCCTCCCAAACGACCGCGGCAGCCCAAGTCTACATTCTGGCCATGGGGTCGAACGTCAAGCCATTGACCAAGTCCAACCAGGACGCGGCCATGTTCGTGGACGGCTTCCGCCGGCTGTTCTCGGTGCCGTCCTCCAACATCCGGGTCTTCAACAACGTCTACCGCGCCCAGTTCAAGCAGGGCATGGAGTGGTTGCGCGAGAGGGCCGGGCCGAAGGACTTCGTCGTCATCTATTATTCCGGCCACGGAGCCCAGATTCCCGATGACGACGGCGATGAAGCGGATGGTCTGGACGAAGCCTTCGTAACCTACGATGTCGAAGGCAAGTCCCGGCCTTCGGCCGACGATCTGGTGCGCGACGACGAATATGCGTCGTGGGTCAACGCGCTGCGGACAAACCAGGTGCTGAGCGTGATTGACGCGTGCCACAGTGGCGGCCTGACCCGGGGTATCGGCGACGTGATGATGGGGGCCAACCCGAAATTCTACGTCTTGCCCAACGTCGGTATCCAGACTGCGTCCATTACCCAAGGAAAAGGAGCCGGCATGCCGGACGCCATGCGGTCGCTGGCTCCCGCCGCCGCGCATTCCAAGAACACTCCCAAGGGCACCACCCTGGCAGCCGCCCGCGAGGATCAATCGGCGCTGGAGGGGGATACCGGAAGCCTTTTCACCCTGGCCCTGCTGGAAACATTGAGCCGTGAGCGCAGCGGCAGCATGGCCGACATGTTCACGACGACATCGCGCATGGTGGAAGCCCGCACGGCGTCACGACAGACGCCGGTGATGGTCGGCGAACGAACCGTGGCGGAGCGGATCACGATTCAGCCGTGATTGTTGCAAACCCGGAGATCGGGGAAGAAGCGAGGACCATGCGACACTCCGATCAGAGACCGAAGTTTCCTCCGACCTCTGATCGCCGTCCTTCTTGCAAAGGAAGGGTCGCGAACGGCGAAGAGCCGAAAACTTGACGACCGTCCGCCGAGACGGAGCACCATGAAGATCGAGGATAGGATGGCTCTTCAGGAGCCGGTCAGCGCACAGGCTCCCCCAAGCTCAGCATGAGACGGTTGGCCCAGGCAAAGATCGCAACGGCCAGGATCAGGTCGAGGATTTCGCCCTCGTCAAATCCAGCCCGGCGCAGGTCTGCGACATCCTGCTCCGCCAGGAAAGCGGGTGTAGCCGTCAGGCGGGCTGCGGCGACGGAGAGCGCCTTCTGGCGCGAGTCGTCCAGACCAGTAATCCCCCGCGTGAGAAGCGCATCGATCGCCTCCCTGTGTCCGGTCAGTTCGACGAAGCGCCGGGCATGGACGGAGGCACAATAGACGCAGCCGTTCAGCACCGACTCAACGGCGGTCGCCAGTTCGCGCTCCGCCCGCGGCAGGCCGCGCGGGGCATACATGATGCCGTTGAACAGCGGCGTGCGGTGGAGAAGCGCTTCGGGTTCATGCGCCAGCACCAGGGAATAGGCCCCGATGGCCGTATTCGACGACGTCACCGCCAGCGCCACACGCTGCTCCTCGCTCGCGTCCTCCAGCGCCACGGGGGCGATCCAAGGCTTCCAGTCCAGGATGTCGGTGGTGAAACCGATCGCCGGATCGGCCGGAACCGGCGGGCAAGCCGGCAGTTCGGCTTGCCTCCCAGCGGCACCACCCTCCAACGCATGCAGTCCGGCCAGCAGGCGAACCTGATAATTCACCAGTGCGATCAGTTGCGACAGTGCGACGATGCCATGGGCGTCCAACCCCGCATCCTCCAACGCATGCAGATGTCCGGGCCGGGAGTCACGCGGGGAAAGGGTGACCCGCTCCGCATGGGCGATCAAGGCTTGCCGGGCATCCGCGCCATCGGCAAGCCCGCGATAATGGGCCGCGAGTGCGTCGTTGCCCGCCACCGCGGCAATGCGCTCCGCCACCGCGGCCCGCTCGGCAGCCGGAAACCGGCCGGGTCGCCGGGGCGCCAGCAGGGCGTCGTGCGCCGCCTGTGTACGGACGCGGACCTCTGCCCGGCGGGCACGCAGGGCCAGCAGCGGGGAAGCGTCGGACAGGCCAGCGAGCCGGTCGATCAGGTCGGGGACGACATGGGCGGTGTCGCCGGCAGCATCGATGGTGGTGGCGCTCATCGGAAGTCCTCCGCTTCGGTCCATTCGTCGCCCTGCAGTTCGGGCGTTTCGAAGTCGATCAGCCGCTGCCAGTGCTCATCGTAATCCTCGGTGAACAGCGCCGCGGTGATGCTGTCGGCCAGACGCTCCGCCCCGGCGCTGATGCCGGGGATGTCGCCGGTCACCTTGCCGTGGCTCAGCACCGCGGCGTAGTTGAAGGCATGGATACGGTTCAGCCAGGGCGCCTCGCCCGGAATGCGCTCAAGGAACTCGAAATCGGCGCCGAGATAGGGATGCTGGGCGAACTCGCCGGCCTCATGGCCGGGAAGGACATAGCGGTCGCGCCACAGCAGGGTATGGCGGGCGATTTCCGCCAGTTCCGGCCGCTGTTCCCAATCCAGCGCGAAGCCGGTGGCGAGGATGACATGGTCGACTGTCACCGTGCCGCGTCCGGTGCGCAGGACCAGACGGTCGCCCCTGGCCTCCGCCGCCTCGACGGCACAGCCGGTCAGCAGCGAGAAGTTGGGATGGCGCGAGCAGCGCAGCATGGAATTGTGCGGCGCCGGTACGCCGCTGTCGGCGATGTACTGGTTGTAGGCCCAGCGCCGCTCGTCCGACAGGGTGTGGAAGCCGAGGACGATGCCGGGATGGCCGGCGCCCAGGCTCTTGTTGATGCGCGGCAGCTCCGCCCGGCGGATCAGCATGTAGACCTTGGCGGCGCCCCGCTCCAGCGCCTCCGCCGCATTGTCCACCGCACCGGCGCCGGCACCGAGCACCGCGACCGTCCTGCCCTTCAGCCCGTCGAAGTCGATGGGCTCATGGGCATGGCTCCAGAACCGCTTGTCCACAGCCTTCCAGAAAGCCGGGACGAAGGGACCGCCCAGACCGTCGCGCCCGTTGGCCAGGATCACCCGGCGCGCCCGCACCCGCTGCGCCCCCTCTGGACCTTTGAGGTCGAGCGTCACGCCGTCGGCGTCTCCGGTGAGCCCCGTCAGGACGGTGTCGTTCCGCACCGGCGCGCCGGTGACGCGGCGGTACCAGGTCAGGTATTCCAGCCATTGCAGGCGCGGGATGCGGAACAGCGCATCCCAGGCGGTGCGGCCGAACTGCGCCTCGAACCAGGCACGGAAGGTCAGGTTGGCGAAGCCCAGCGCCGGACCGGTCAGCGTCTTGGGCGACCGCAGCGTCTCCATGCGGGCATAGGTCCCCCACGGTCCCTCGCGGCCGGCAGGCGCCCGGTCGAACAGCCGGACGTTGGAAATGCCGACCTTGCGCAGGGCGAAGGCGGCGGTCAGTCCGGCCATGCCGCCGCCGACGATGGCGACGTCGAGCACACCGTCCCGTGCCGGCACCCAGTCGGCCGGCGGCAGGGTGAGCAGATCGAGGTCGCGGGCAATCCGCGCTTCCAACTCCTCCAGCGAGCGGGGGCCGGGGTCTGCAACGGTGGAAGACACGGCAGAGTTGTCCTTGGTCATCGGAAGAGGGTCCTGTCGGAAAGGCTGCGTCAGGCTGCCTGTGCACCGCCCAGATAGGCGTCGCGAATCTGCGGGTCGCGGGCGAGGTCGGCGGCCGGGCCGGACAGCACGATGCGTCCGGTCTGCAGCACATAGCCGCAATGGGCGATCTGCAGGGCGAGGCTGGCGTGCTGTTCCACCATGAAGATGCTCACGCCCTGCCGGTTGATGGTCTGGATCATCTCCAGCACGCGGTCGACATGCAAGGGCCACAGGCCCATCGTCGGCTCGTCCATCACGATCAGCCGCGGACGACCCATCAGGGCGCGGGCCATCGCCACCATCTGCTGCTCGCCGCCCGACAGGGTGCCGGCCTGCTGGGAATGGCGGTCGCGCAGCTTGGGGAACAGGTCGAGGACGCTGTCGTAATCCGCCGCCACCGCCTTGGAATCGCTGCGGGTGTAGGCGCCCATCAGCACATTCTCGCGCACCGTCATGCTGCCGAACAGGCGGCGGGATTCGGGCACGGAGCCGATGCCGCGCCGGACGATCTGCGGCGTGGTCAGGCCGGTCAGCGGATGCCCGTCGAAGACCAACTGCCCGGAGCGCGGCTTCAGCAGCCCCAGGATGACCTTCATCGAGGTGGATTTGCCGCTGGCGTTGCCGCCCAGCAGACAGACGATCTGCCCGCGCGGCACCTCCAGCGACAGGTCGAAATGGACCTGCACCGGCCCGTAGAAGCTGTTCACGCGGTCGAGCCGCAGCAAGGCGTCGGTCATTGTCCCGCCTCCCCTCAATGCGCGATCCGGACCGGGACGGCGGCGTCCCCGTCCTGCCCAGTATCCAGGGCCAAATCCTGGCCCCAATCCTGATTGGCGGCCCCCACCGCCTTATGGCCGAGATAGGCCTCGATTACCGCCGGATCGCCGGCGACGGCGGCGGGCAGCCCCTCGGCGATGCGGGCGCCATTGTCCATCACCACCACCCGGTCGGGCAGTTGCATCACCAGATCCAGCTTGTGCTCGATCAGCAGGATGGTCAGTCCGCCCGCCTTCAGGCCGCGGATGATCTCCAGCATCTCCGCCGTCTCGGTCGGGTTCATGCCGGCGGTCGGCTCGTCCAGCAGCGGCAGGCGGCGGCTGCCAGCGAACAGGCCGCAGCACCAGGATCAGGATCAGCGCCACGAAGGCGAACAGGTTGCGGTAGCTGGTGCCGAACAGGGCGATGCCGTAGCTCTCGATCAGGCCGAGCAGCAGGCTGCCGGCGATGGCGCCCGGCACGTTGCCCACCCGGGCGATCAGCAGGTCGAGCGCGCCGATGCTGCCGCCGCCGATGGCGATGCGCCAGGTCGGCAGCTGGGTCGGCAGCGCGCGCGGGTCGGGGCTGAACAGCAGCTGCGCCGACTGGTCGAGCACCACCGACAGGCCGATAGTGGCGAGCAGCGGGGCAATGCGCGGGACGTTGCGCAGCGGGCGCAGGCCGCCCCGCTCGATCACCGCCCCCAGCAGCCCACAGCCGGCGGCCACCGTGACGAAGGTCACCGGCAGCGGCAGGGCCAGCTTCGTCACGCACAGCCAGCCGATGTAGGCGCCGACCATGTAGACCGAGCCAGGGGCGAAGTTGATCAGGTGCGAGACGCCGAAGATCAGCGCCAGACCGACGGCCAGCAACGCATAGATGTTGCCGATGACCAAGCCGTTGATGGTGTGGTCGAGCCACGGGCCGGGAGTGGTGGGAAACACGATGGCCGGTCCTTCCGGCGTCAGTTCGCGGCCTTGGCCGTACCCGGCTCCCGCCCCGCCGGCTCCCACAGGGCGAAGCCGCCGTTCCTCACGACGAGCCGCGTGCTCAGCGGCTTGTCGACGCAGCGGGTCTGCAGATCGAAGCGGACGGTGCCGTAGACGACGCTCGGCGCATCCTTGACGGTGGCGAGCCCGTCGCGGACGGCGGTGCGGTCGGTGCCGCTCTGCCGGATCACGGTGGCCAGCAGCAGAAGCGCGTCATAGGCGCGGCTGGAATAGGCATCCGGCTCGACACCGTATTTGCCGGTGCATGCCTCGACGAAGGTCTGGACCTCCGGCCGCGGGTCGCCGGGGAAGAAGGGGGTGATGGTGTGGACGCCCTCGACCGCCGCACCGCCAAGCTCCAGGAACTTGGGCGAATAGACCGACCCGGATGCTACCACCGGCTGGGTCAATCCGGCCTCGCGCAGCTGGCGGGTGATCTGGGCGCCGTCGGCATAGCAGGAGACCAGGACAATGCCGTCCTACCTGTGTTGCGCACCCGGACCAGGGCGGAGCGGAAATCCTTCTCGTCGGCCAGATAACCCTCGGCACCGACCACGTCCGCCCCGCGCTACCTGGCCGCCTTGGCGAACAGGTCCTTGCTGGTGCGGCCCCAGTCGTTGCTGATGAACAGCAGGGCTACGCGTTTCAGCCTCAGCGCCGTCACCGCGTAATCGGCCAGGACCGGCATCTCCTCCGCCTGATTGAGCGCGTTGCTCCAGACGAAGTCGCCGCCCCTGGTGAAGTCGGGATGCGAGTTGGTGAACCCGAACTGCACCAGCCCGCAAGTCTGGTAGATCGGCGAGGCCGCCATCGACGCCGGGCTGGAGAAGTCGCCCAACTCGATCAGGATCTTCGGGTCGGCGACGAATTTCTACGCGATGGCGATGGACTGGCGCGGGTCGTTCTGGCTGTCCTCGAACACATAGCGCAGCGGACGGCCCTTCACCCCGCCGGCGGCATTGATCCGGTCAAGCGCGAGGTCGAAGCCCTTCTTCCACTGCGCATCATACTGCGCGCTGGGACCGGTCAGCGGCCCGCTGACACCGAACCACAGCGGCTCGCCGGCGGACTCCGCCGCAGTCGCCGTGCCGCCGGACATCGTCATGCAGGCAAGCGCCAAACCTCCGGCCAGCGTGTGGAAAAACACCGAACGTCGGAAAAGCGCGGGCTCGGGCATGGCGTCGTCTCCAAAAGGCTTTCGGCACGAATTCAAGAGGGACCGCCGCCTGGCCTACCGCCAAGGACTGTCGGTGGCGGTCATGCCTGGCCGTTCACAACGGAGGAACGATTGCCGGGTCCGCGCCCCCTATCCGCCCCAGCGGTGGGAAAGGATGAAGCTGTAACGTTCGGATCTGATGTGGAACACCGACCGGTCGGCACAGCCGCCGCCAGCGAACACGGACCGGCGGTCCATCACCAGGACCGGCGCACCTGCCGGCAGACCAAGCGCCGCCGCCATCTCCGCATCGGCCGCCGCAGCCTTGACCTCGATGTCGGCGCCGCCGACCGGCTTGCCGGCGATATCCTGCAGGATGCCGTAGATCGGTTTGTGTCCGGCCGCCTGCCAGTCGACGGACTCCAAGGCCGGCGGCAGCAGGCTGCGGCCCAGGGCAACCGGCTCGCCATCGACCAGATGCAGACGGCACACCTCTACGCAGTGGGGACCGAAATCCTCCCGCAGATCCGGCGGCGTCGCAACGATCCGAGCCGACATGGGCCGCATGGTGGCGTCGAGCCCCTGCAGGCGCAGGGACTCGTGAAAGCTGCGCAAGCGGTCAAGCGGATGCTGGACGCGTTTGCCCGCCGTAAAGGTGCCCTTGCCCTTTCGGCGCTCGATCAGCCCGTCCGTCTCCAGCCGGTCAAGCGCCAGCCGGACGGTGACCCGGCTGACGCCGAAGCGGGCACCGATCTCGCTCTCGGTCGGCAGCCGTCCCGAGGGCTCGAACAGACGGGCGGCGATCTCGTCGCGCAGCCGGTCGGCGATCTGACGGTAGAGTGCCGTCGCATTGTCTCGCACCAGGGCCACCCTGCCCTCTCCCCCTCATTGACCGACCTTCCCGGCCGGTGGACATCGTCTTGATGCCATCGGCAACGGGATGGCTCAAGCCCGCATGCCCGCGCTCCATCGCCCGGGTGACCCGGCTCAGCTTCCTTAGTTGTCTCATATTGTCTTATATGTATTATATTGTATTATCGAACCTGCTCGGTCGGCATGGGGAAGGCATGGACATGGACGGTGGAAATTTCCCCGGTCTTCCGATCCCCGACGGCACCCTGCGCGACGCCCTCGCGACCGTCGCTTGCCATCACCCCCTCGCCTGACCCGAAAACGCACGAAGCCGGAGGAAGCACCGCCATGTCCGACCCCCTGCCCCCCAGGCGCCACATCGCCCCTGTCGGCCTGTACGAACGCAACAAGGACCGCCCCTTCCTGGGGTCGACCAGTTGTTCGCACCGCCGGCTGGTCGCCGGCGAATGGACCGAACTCCAGCTGGTCTACGAGGTCGGGGCGTCGGGCCTCGCCGACGGCGCCGGCATCAAGCTGGCGATGAAGTTCTATTCGGACTGGGCGCTGTTCCAGACCAGCGACCCGCAGGCCGCCAACTACGTCTCGGCGGAGTACGAGGCCGGACCGTTGGTACCGGGGCAGAGCCCGGCGACCATCCAGTCGCTGAAGGTGCGCTTCGACCAGAAGGGCCACGAGCGCCCCTATCAGAAGGCCATCGTCATCGACGTGATCGATGGCTACCTCAATCCCGGCGACCGCATCATCATCCGCCTGGGCGACCGGCGGCGCGGCGGGCCGGGCACGCGGGTGCAGAGCTTCGTCGAGCAGGGATTCCGCTTCCGCGTCTTCATCGACCCGCTCGGCAGCCAGAAATACGCGGAGGTGCCGGGCGACTGCATGATCGACATCGTTCCCGGTGCGCCTGCCGCCTTGCGTCTGGTGGCGCCGCGCCTGACGGCACCCGGTCCGGCCAGCCTGCTGCTGCGCGCCGAGGACGTCTGGGGCAACTGCTGCACCGGCACAACCATCGACGCCACCCTGACACTGACGGGACCGCGGGGGGAAATCACGCAGCCGCTGGCTCTCTCGCCCAACTCCGCTGCGTATGGCTGGCTGGTCCATCGCCAGGACACGGCGTTGTCGGAGGGGGAATGGCGTGTCGCCGTCACGGCCGACGGGCTGGTCCCCGCGGAGGCCTTCGTCACCGTCGAGGGCGGTGCGCCACGCGCCTTCTACGCCGACCTGCATGTCCATTCCAACGACACTGTCGGTACCAACGATACAGCCTACAACCTCTCCTATGGCCGCGATGTGGCCGGTCTGGACGTGCTGGGATACACCGCCAACGACTTCAACGTCACCGAAAAGGCCTGGAGCGAGGCGGTCGGGCTGATCGACAGCTTCAACGAAGCAGACCGCTTCGTCTGCTATCCCGGCACCGAATGGTGCGGCAACTCGGCGGCGGGCGGCGACCACAATGTCGTCTTCCTGCGCGACGGCGTGCCGCAATTCCCCACCGACAGCCGGGGACAGCCGGTCCGCTCCTTCGAATGGAACGAGTCCACCCGCGGCAAGCTGCGCCCCGGCGCCTGGCCGCTCGACGATCTCTATGCTGCCTATCAGGACGACCCGGAAGGCCACCTGCTGATCCCGCATGTCGGCGGCCGGCGCTGCAATCTCGACTGGCACCATCCCGAGCTGGAGCGGCTGATCGAAATCGGTTCCGCCTGGGGCCAGTTCCACTGGGTCTATGCCGAGGCGCTGGCCCGCGGCTACCGGCTCGGCGCTTCGGCCAGCAGCGACGAACATCAGGGCCGCTGCGGCGGCGGCGCGCCGGCCACCGCGGTGTTCGGCGCCCGCGGCGGGCTGACCGGGGTGCTGGCCGACCGGCTCGACCGCGCCACCATCGGACGGGCGCTGCGCTCGCGCCGAACCTTCGCCACCACGGGCGAGCGGAGCTTCGCCAGCCTGCGGCTGGGCGACCGCTGGATGGGCGAGGTGGTGACGGCGTCTGAAGGGGACGGGCTGGACTACCGGCTGCTCGGGGACCGCGGCTGGGAATGCCTGCGGCTTTACGATGGCGAGACTTTGCTGTGGAAGCGCGACCTGCACCGCGAACTGGGATTGTCGGAGCGGCGCATCCGCCTGCGGTTGGGCGGTGCACGGATCAAGGACCGCTACCGCGGCGCCTATTGGAACGGCGGCATCACCGTCACCGGAGCCGCGGTGCAGCGGGTCGAGCCCTTCGGCTTCGACCATCCCGAACAGGGCTGCTGGCGGCAGGACGCCACCACGGTGGCACTGCGCACAGTCACCCACGGCGACACCGACGGGGTGGAGTTGACCCTGTCGCAGCTGGCCGGCACGCGCATCCGGGTGCATCTCGACATCGGCACCTATGTGAAGGTCGGCAACCCGCTGACCCCGCCGCCCAACCCGCATGCCCCGGAGGCCGTGCTGGAGATCGACGGCGACGCGCTGCTGGATGCCGCCCGCTTGCCGACCGGAGCCGTCACCCGCCTGCTGCCCGGAACCGAGCTGGAGGTAACGGTGGAGCGTGTCACCGAGGCGCCGCTGCCCCGCGACCTCGCCGGCCGCATCCCGCTGGCCGGGTTGGGGCTGGAGGAAGGCCGCGAGCATCCGCTGTTCCTGACCGGACGCCAGCGCGACCAGTCGCGGGTCTGGACCTCGGCGCTGTTCCTGACCGCCTGATGGCGTCGACCTGCACTCCAAGGTGGCGCGCCGGATGACGCCGGGACCGATTTCTCAGGCCGGCGGCACACGGATGTGGCCGTGGCCCGAGAGATCGCACGACATGGCGGCGACCGGCCCGCTCTCCACCCGCGTTCCGGCATGGAGCACCGCCACATCGCCGCCGATCCGCGAAAGGCCGGCACTGAAGAGACGGCCGGCCTCAGCAATCAGGTGCGTTCGGTCATGGTGGCTGCGGGGCACGCAACCACCGGGCTGACGTTGCCGTCCCTCAAAGTTCGCGGATGCGACGACTGGTGACGCAGCAGAAAGCCGCTTTGACACCCTCCGCATCGTGCAACCGAAATGGTCGGAGAAAAACCATCTGCGGCCGAGTTCATTTCGATGCAAACAGGGCTCTTCCAAGCGCATGTCGAGATGAATTGGACAACCAGCTACGTTACAGCATGATCGTGATTTAGCTCTCGGGCATTAAGCTCGCAGTGGGCCGTTCATGTTCGTATAACAATGCCGCATCCGATACTCGCGGACGGGCGCAGGAGCCGAGCGATGCTGGCTTTGGCGCTGGAATGCGCTATTTGTTTCAACGGACTTCCTGACGCCACGGAGACGAGGTAAGGACATGGGCCAGTTGGCCTGCATACCTGAGGTCGCGGAAGGCCACGAGGCCGCTCTGCCCAACGTGAGGTCGATGCTTGCCTCCGCGGTGGCTCGGCATAAGGCGGGGGATGCTGCAGCGAGCACCCTGTACCGGTCTATTCTTTCCGCCGATCCGTCGCATGGCGACGTCCTCCACCTGCTTGGCGTGACAGCGCTGCAAGCCGGAGCGACGGAGGTTGCCCGCCATTGGCTACGCCGTGCGCTCGTGATCGACAGGGCCCAGGCCTACTACCGCAACAGCCTTGGTGAAGCGTTGCGTGCGCTCGGCAGGCCGGACGAGGCGCGAGAGCAGTACCGCCTGGCGCTCACGCTCAATCCGGCCTATCCGGAGTCGCTTGCCAACCTCCACAGGCTGCCCCAGCTGGGCGACAATGCGTCCGCCCTGCTGGAGCGCTTCTGCCGCCTGCGCCCGGCCACGGCGGGCGAACTCCTGGCCGTTGCCGATTCCCGCTTGCTTTCAGGACGTCTGGCCCAAGCCCGCGCCGCTTATCGGGCGGCAGTTGCGCTGGAGCCGGCAACGGTGCAGGCTTACGTCAACCTCGGTGCGACCGCCTCGCGTGAAAAGAACTATGCGCAGGCCGCACTGGACTACCGCCGGGCTCTGCGCCTGTCCCCCGATCACCCGGGGGCGTGGAACAACCTTGCCAGCGCGGTCTGGGAGTTGAACGACGGCCAGGGTGCCATCCGCTTCTGCCGCCGCTCCGTCGCACTCAAGCCGGATCACCCCGATCCCTACGCCAACCTCGGATATGTCCAGCGATCGCAGGCCCAGACCGGCGACGACTTCGCCGAGGCAGCGACGCTGTGCCGGCGGGCCCTGCAACTCAACCCATCGCATGTGTCAGCGCTGAACAATCTCGGCATCGTCAACCTCGACCTCGGTCATTTGGACGAGGCCGAGCGCCTGTTCCACCGCACATTGGCCGCAGAACCCAAGCATCCCGACGCCCGATTCAACCTGTCGCTGGCCCTGCTCAAGGCAGGCCGGCTCCGGGAAGGCTGGGATTTTTATGAAGCCCGCTGGGAAACCGGCCAACTCCCGGCTGTGAATGGACAGCTGCGGGCTTGGCAGGGCGAGCCGCTGAATGGCGCCACCATCCTGCTGCACGCCGAGCAGGGACACGGCGACACCCTGCATTTCGTCCGCTACGCCCCGCTGGTCGCAGCACGGGGCGGTCGGGTGGTGTTGGCGGTCCAGCCGGCACTGAAGCGGCTGGTCGCCGGCATGCCCGGCGTGGATGCGGTCTATGCGCTGACGGATCCCTTCCCGAAGCCTGAGTTTCATTGCCCGCTGATGAGCCTGCCTCGGCTGCTCGGCACCGATCTGGGCACAATCCCCAGTGCCATCCCCTACCTCTACCCACCCGCCGAGGCGATCGGCAAGTGGCTGGGCCAGCCTCTGCCAGGCGACGGGCTGCGGGTCGGATTGGTGTGGTCGGGAGACCCCCGCCCAAGCCTGCTGCGTGCAAACCTGACCGACCGCCGGCGCAGCATGACCCTGCGCGACCTTGCACCCCTGGCCGAGGTGCCGAACCTTCGCTTCGTGAACCTGCAGATGGGCGGGCCGGCGGCGCAGCTGGCCAAACCGCCGGTGGGAATGGACATCCACGACCCGATGGGAGCCGTCACCGATTTCGCGGACACGGCGGCCCTGGTGATGCGTCTGGATCTCGTGATCACCGTCGATACCTCGGTCGCCCATCTCGTCGGAGCGCTCGGGAAGCCGGTCTGGGTCCTGTCGCGCTACGACGGCTGCTGGCGCTGGCTGCAGGGCCGTGACGACACGCCCTGGTACCCGACGATGCGGCTTTTCCGCCAGACCGCACCGGGCGACTGGACTCCGGTTATCCGGCGGGTCGCAGACGCCCTGCGTGGTCTGGCTGCATGATCCCCTCGCCCGGGTGATGCACCTTTTCCGTCCCCGGTCGCCTCGGCACTGGCCGCACCGGGGAGGGGGCGGCGTACCGCCCCGCCGGGAAGGCCGCCTTCATCGGAGGGCGGTCGCTCCTCCTGCCCCGCTTGACCTCAGCTCAACCACAAGCCGCTGTCCGACGCGATGATCGTCCGCCCCTCGCGGGCGCCGAAGTTCAGATAATGCGCCATCGGGTCCACCCTGGCCGCCGCAACGTCCGGGTTGGCGGCCAGATAGGCGTTGGTGTCGATCCAGGCCGACGGCGTCCTGCCCTCCCTCCAACCGAACCGCTGGTAATGCTCATAGGCGCTGTCGATGGTGCCCGCCTGGAGGGCGGCGACAACGTCGGCGTTGTGTTCCAGATACCAGACCGAGTCGAACAGCGCGTTGGGATCGCGCCCTTCACGTTCGCCGATGAGCAGGTAATGCTGAAGGCCGCTGGTGAATTGCCCGGCGGCGACCGCCCTGGCGACATCCTCGTTCTGGGACAGGTAAAAGGCCTCGTCCAGCGCCACCGGTTGCAGCCGGCCTTCAGCCGCGCCGTATCGCTGGTAATGGTCCATTCCGCTGGTGAACTCGCCGCGTGCCACTGCCTGCGCCACGTCGGGATTGCGGGCGAGGTACAGCGTCTCGCTGATCTGCGAGGCACCGGTATTGCTGATGACGCCGGTGGGCGCGTTGACCAGGACAACCCGGTCGTTGAAACGCAGGATTTCCACGCTCTCCAATTGGTCGGTGCCGAGCGCGGCGCTGGCCATGGTCAGCGAGCCGTAAGCGCCGTGGGCGATCAGCACATCGGCGAAGTTCGCTTCCACCCGCACCGCGTCGACGCCTTCATCGCCGCGCAACAGATCGTCGCCGGTGCCGCCCGACAGGCGGTCGTAGCCGAGCCCGCCGAACACCGTGTCGTTGCCGGCATCGCCATAGAGCAGATCGCGGCCATCCCGGCTGCCGATCACGTCATCGCCACCGCCGCCGCGCAGCGTGTCGTCATCGGCGCCCAGGATGATGGTCTGGTTGGCACCGTCGCCGACCGCCACGTTCGAGCCGGCGCCGCCGCCAACCGTGACCGCACCGGTGATGACGGCGTAGTCGACATTCTGCAGGTTCACCACCGAGCCGGCAGGAAGCTGGCGCGCATCCAGCAGCACGGCCGAGACCTGACCGGCCGGAGCCGAACCGGTGATGGTGATCGGCGTGGTCAATGCCTGCCCCGAAACAACCGTGGGCGTGACACTCCGCAGCGTCACCGTGCTGGTGGACGGCAGCATCTGGGTGAGGCCGGCATTGGGCACGGTCACGCTCATCGGCGCGTCGGCGCCCAGCGTGCCCAACTGGCTGGAGAAGGCGCTGGCCAGTTCGCCCAACGTCAGACCGGACGTGGTGCCGGTCGAGGTCATGCCCACCCCGGTCGGCAGGCTGGCCGCCAGCACCGGGTTGACCGCAGTGCCGGCCAAAGGCACGTCCGCCAGGCTGGTCTTGGTGTCCGTGTCGGTCCGGTTCTCCGCGACCGGGGCGATCACCACGGACTCCGTGGGACGGCCCCTGCTGTCCGTGCCGGCCGTCGTCGTCAGCGGCACGCCGTCCACCACGACCGTTGTCGTGGGCGGGGGGGAAGGCGGAGGCGGAGGCGACGGAGTGGCGTTGACGATCGCCTGTCCGACCAGGCTGGCCATCTCATTGCCCGCTTCGTCGGACAGCGCGCTGCCGGACAGGGTTGGATCATAACTGAATGTCACGGTCTGTCCGTGAGAAACGGCAGACGCGAGCGTCAGGGTCACGGTGTCGCTCGCCGTACTGGAGGCGGCGGTTATGGCACGGGGCGTGCCGTCGACCATGATGCTCATGCCGGCGGTCTGATGAGGGGCCGCCGCGAGGCTCACCGCCTCGGCAAAGGTCAGGGTCAGCTGGTCTCCGTTGACGGAGAGCGCCGCCAGCAGCGTCGGCGCCACGGTGTCCACGGTCACGACGAATGCGCTGGAGGCGGACGAACTGTTGCCAGCCGGATCGACGGCCGTCGCACTCAGCGTGTGGGCTCCCTCGCCCAGCGAGGCCGACGGGAGGCTCCAGGCGCCGGTCAGCGAATGGGCCGTGACCGTGCCGAGGGAGGAGGCCCCTTCGTACAGGACGATGGTGCTGCCCGCCTCGGCGGTGCCGGTGATCGTCGGCGTGCTCGTGTTGGTCAGCGCGCCGGCGCCGGTGGCAAGGCCGAGGCCGGTGGGCGCCGCCGCCGCGGTGTCGATGGTGACGATCAGCCCGCTCGACGCCGCCGAGGTGTTGCCGGCGGCATCGAAGGCCTTGGCGGTGAGCGTATACACCCCGTCGGACAAAGTGGAGGCGACGATCGTCCAGGATCCGCCGCCTCCGGCGGTGGCCGTTCCGACGGCGGTGCCGCCATCGTACAGCACGACCCTGTTGCCCGCCTCCGCCGTGCCGACGATGGTCGGCGTGGCGACGTTGGTCAGGTTGTCGGTGCTGCTGGCGCCGCTGTCCGTCGTCAGGTCTAGGGCGCCGGGAACGGCTGCGATGGTGTCGACGGTCACGATCAGCGCGCTGGACGCCGCCGAGGTGTTGCCGGCGGCGTCGACCGCACGGACGGTGAGGCTGTGGGCCGCATCCGACAGCGCCGAGGACGGGCTGACCGTCCACAAGCCGCTGCCGTCGACCGTGGCCGAGCCAACGAGAAGGTTGCCGTCGTACAGCAGCACCGTGCTGCCCGCCTCCGCCGTTCCGCTGATCGGAGGCGTGGCGTTGTTGGTCAGATTGTCGTCGTCGTTGACAAGGTCGAGGTTGCCCGGCGCGGTGGGCGCCGTGGTGTCGATGCTGAAGATGAAGGGCGCCGACAGCGGCGATTCGACCCCGTCGGGGTCCGTGGCCGTGGCGTTGAAGGTGTAGCTGGACCCGCTCAGGCTTCCGGTCGTGATCGACCAGCGGCCGCTGCCGTCCGCCGTCCCGGTTCCGACGACGGTGATATAGTTGTAGAGCGTGACCACGCTGTTCGCCACCGCCGATCCAACGATCGTCGGGGTCCGGACGTTGGTCAACTGGTCGGCCTGAACGCCGCTGTCGGACGCCGGAGCCAACCCGATGCCCGTCGGAGCGGTGCTCTCCGGCGTGATGGTCAGCGTCAGGCCGCTGCTTGCCGACGAGGTGTTGCCCGCCGCGTCCACGGCCCTGACGGTCATGGTCTGGGCGCCGAGGCTCAGCGTCGAGGTGCCGCCCGACCAGTTCCCGGACCCATCCGCATCGGTCTCGCCGACCAGCGAGCCGTTGGCGTACAGCAGGATGTGCGCATTCGCCTCGGCGCTGCCGGTCAACACCGGTTGCCGGACGTTGGTCACGAGGTTGTTGAGACGGCCGCTGTTGCTGTCGGGGCTCAATGCCGGGGTAGCGGGTGCCGAGGGCGCGGTCGTGTCGATCGTCACCGCCAGCCCCGACGCGGAGGTGGCCGTGTTCCCGGCCCGGTCGACCGCCATGACCGAGAGCTGACGCAGGCCGGAACTCAGCGTCGTCGAGGTGATCGTCCAGGCGCCGGTGCCATCGGCCGTCGTGGTGCCCACCGCGACGTTGCCGTCATACAGCGTGACCACGCTGTCGGCCTCGACCATGCCGATGAGAGTCGGCGTGGTGTCGTTGGTCAGCAGATCGTCGCGCCCGCTGCCCGTGTCGGATGCCTGGGCCAACAGCATCGAGCGGACGGGTGTCACGACATCGATGGTCACGAGCGGGGCGGACGGTCCTGCAGTGTTGCTGTTTGCGCCGGGCGCCACCGCCGTCAGCGTATAGTCGGCCACGCCCAGGTCGCTTGCCAGCAAGGTCCACAGGCCGTTGCCGTCGGCCGTCGCCGACCCGAAGACGTTGATGCCCTCCCCGGCGGGGTTCACGCCTTCGTAGAGGGTAACGACGCTATTGGCACCCGCGCTTCCGCTCGCCCGCATGATCGAACGGACGGCGGTCGTCAGATCGATGGTCACGACCAGTTCGCCGGAAGCCGCGCTGGTGTTCCCGGCCACATCGGTTGCCCGCACGGTGAGCGTGTGCGCGCCCTCCGTCAGGGCGCCGGACGTCACCGACCACAGGCCGTCGCCGCCGGCGGTTCCCAACCCGACGAAGACGCTGCCGTCGTAGAGAGAGATGACGCTGTTGGCCTCGGCGCTTCCGCTCACGGTCGGCGTGCTGTCCGAGGTCAACCGGTCGCTGTTCGAACTGCCGAGGTCGGATCCGGCCGTCAGGAGCGGCGTGGTCGGAACGTCTGCCACCATGTCGATCGTGACGACGAGCACCCCGGCGGCGCTGGTGTTGCCCGCCACATCGACGGCGGTCGCGGTCAGCGAATGGGTGCCGCTGGAAAGCGTCGAGGCCACGTCGATGGACCAGACGCCGGATCCGTCGGCGGTGGCTGTGCCGATTCCCAGGCCGCTCACGTCGTCATGCAGCGTGACGACGCTGTTCGCCTCGGCGACGCCCAGGACCGTGGGTGTTGCGACATTCGTGATGCGGTCGCCTGCCGACGAGCCGCTGTCGGAGCCGGTGCCCAGCCCCAGCCCCGTGGGCGTGGCCGAGGTGAGGTCGATGGTGAGGACCAGCGGACTGGAGGCCGCGCCGGTGTTGCCTGCCGCATCGCGGGAAATCACGGTCAGGCTGTGCGTTCCCTCGCTCAGCGACGCCGAGCTCATCGTCCAGGCGCCGGCGCCGTCGGAGGTCGAGCTGTTCAGCAGGGTGGCGCCGTCGTACAGCATGACCACGCTGTTCGCCTCGGCCGTTCCGGTCAGGGTCGGCGTCGCGCTGTTGGTCACGAGGTCGTTGGTCGAGCCGCTGTTGGAGCCTGCCGCCAGGCCGAGCGATGAAGGCTGGGGTGCGGCGGTGTCGATGGTGACGAGAAGGACGGCCGAGGCGGCGCTGGTGTTGCCGAACTGGTCGATCGTCGTCGCCGTCAGGGAACGCTCGCCGTCCGCCAGGCCGATAGCCTGCAGCGTCCAGTTTCCGTCCACTCCCGACGTCGTCATGCCGACCAGCGCCGAGCCGTCATACAGCATGACGACGTTGGAGGCTTCGGCTGTGCCGCGGATCGTCGGAGACGCGACATTGGTCAGACGGTCGGTTGTGCTGCTGCCGGAATCGGTCGTCAGGGTCAGGCCGCTTGGCGCGGCAGCCTGCGTTTCGATGGTGACGACCAGCGCGGCGGAGAGGCCGCTGGTGTTGTCGGTGACGTCCACGGCTTTGGCCGTGAAGGTGTGGGTGCCGTCGGCCAAGGTCGGGGTGGTGAAGGACCAGGTGCCCAGCCCGCTGGCTGTCACCGTGCCGACGGAGACCGCGTTGTCATAGAGCGTGACGGTACTGCCGGCTTCGGCGGTGCCGGTGATGACCGGTGCGGTGACGTTCGTCTTGTTGTCGGTGGTGTCCCGGCCGCTGTCCGAACCGGTGGCGAGGGCCAATCCGCCGGGGACGTCGGCGACGAGGTCGATGGTGACGGTGAGGCCGTTGCTGCCGGGGTTGCCCGCGTTGTCGAACGAGGAAACGCCGAAATTATAGGTGCCCGCGGCGAGGGAGGAGGACGGCGTGAAGCTCCAGGCGCCGGTGCCGGCATCCGCCACCACCGTTCCGATGGCTTGGGACGTTCCTCCGTTGAACGCGCTGGTGATGATGACGGTCCGCCCCGGACCCAGCGTGCCGGCATTGTCCGTTCCCACGATGCCGCTGAGTGTCGGCATGGTGTCGGAGGTGATCCGGTCGCTGTTGGAGGAACCGGTGTCGGAGGACGCGGCAAGGTCGATCGAAACCGCATCCGGCACGGTATCGATGGTGAAGTTCAGCGACGCGGACGCCGAGCTGGTGTTGCCCGCCACGTCGACGATCGTGGCGAACAGGGAGTGCGCCGTTCCGCTGCCGCCTGCCAGGACGGAGCTGGTGATCGACCATGCGCCCGTGCCGTCGGCGGTGCCGGTGCCGAGCACCGTCGATCCTTCCAGCAGGGTGACGACGCTCCCCGCCTCCGCCCGGCCGGTGATGGTCGGGGTGGTGGCGGAGGTCAGGTTGTCGCCCACCAGTCCGGTGTCGGAGGCGGCGGCCAGGGCGAGCCCCGTCGGGGCCGCCGCAGCGGTGTCGATCGTGACCGTCAGCGCTGCGGAGGCAGCGCTGGTGTTCCCGGCCGGATCGAGCGCAACCGCGGACAGCGTGTGCATCCCGTCGGCCAGCGACGGCGTGTTGATCGACCAGGCACCGCTGCCGTTGGCCGTCGCGGTGCCCAGATTCGTCGTGCCGTCATAGAGCGTGACGAGGCTGTTCGCCTCGGCGGTGCCGGTGATGGTCGGGGCGAAGACCGAGGTGGTGCGGTCGGTCGTGGAACCGCTGTTCGAACCGGCGCTGAGCGACGGGGTTCCCGGCGCGCCGGGAGCCGTGGTGTCCACGGTGATGGTCAACGTCGCGGACGGATCGCTGGTGTTGCCGGCGACATCGATCATCCGGGCGGACAGCGTGTGCGCGCCGGCGCCAAGCCCGCTGGCGGCAATCGTCCAGGCGCCCGATCCGTCGGCGGTGCCGGTTCCGACAAGGCTGGCACCGTCATAGAGCCGGATGAGGCCGTTCGCCTCCGCCGTGCCGGTGAGGGTCGGCGAACCGGTGTTGATCAGACGGTCGGTGTTGGAAACGCCGCTGTCGACGGCGAGCGATGGGGTCCCCGGCGCCGCGGCCGAGGTGTCGATCGTGATGACCAGCCCGGCGGAGGCGACCGAACTGTTGCCGGCGCCGTCGACCGCGCGGGCGGTGAGGGTCCGGGTGCCCGGCACAAGGGTTCCGGTGGCGATCGACCAGACGCCAAGCCCGTTCACGGTGGTGGAGCCGTAACTCACGCCGCCGTCGTAAAGGGTGACGACGCTGCCTGCCTCGCCCGTGCCGGTGATCGTCGGATTGATGATCCTGGTGATGCCGTCCGTGCTGGAGCTGCCGCTGTCGTAGGCGGCGCCGAGGACCGGCGTGCCGGGCGCGGCCTGGACGGTGTCGATGGTGACGTTCAGCGGCGAACTGGCCGCGCTGGTGTTGCCGGCGGCGTCGGTCGCCTTCACCGTCAGCGTGTTCACGCCATCGGCGAGCGACGCGGCGGTGACGGTCCAGGCCCCGCTGCCGTTGGCCGTCGCTGTCCCGACAGCCGTGGTGCCGCTGTAGAGGGTAACCGTGCTGTTGGCTTCGGCCGAGCCGGACAGGGTCGGGGTCGCGATGTTGGTGAGCCGGTCCGTGTTCGACGTTCCGCTGTCGGAAGCGGTCGCGAGCGTCACCCCGGTCGGTGCGTTCGGCACGACCGTGTCGATGGTGATCACCACCGCCGAGGACAGGGCGCTGGTGTTGCCGGCGGCGTCGGTGCCGCGCGCGGTCAGCGTGTGCGGGCCGTTGCCCATCTGGCTGCTGGTGATGGTCCACAGGCCGGAGCCGTCGGCTGTCGTCGTGCCGCGCAGCGTGCTGCCTTCATAGAGCGAGACGAACCCGCCCGCCTCCGTCATGCCCGTGAAATCGGGCGTGGAGTCGTTCGTCATCCGATCGCCGGTGACCCCGGTGTCGCTCGCGGCCGACAGGCCCAGCGAGGGCACGGCGGCGACGGTGTCGATGGTGACGACCAGAACTGTGGAGGTCGAGCTGTTCCCGGCGAGGTCGGTCGCCTGGGCGGTCAGGCTGTGGCTGCCCGCCGCCAGCGACGGGGACAGCAGCGACCAGCCGCCCAGGCTGTCTGCCACGACCGTGCCGAACGCGGTCAGTCCATCGTACAGCACGACGGTGCTGCCCGCCTCTGCCGTGCCGCTCAGCGGCAGGACGGTGTTGTTGGTGAGGTGATCGCTGTTCGAAATGCCGCTGTCGGACGCAACGGCCATGAGCAGGCTGGGTTGCGGTGTGGACAGGTCGACCGACAGGACAAGGCTGCTCGATACCGTGGAGGTGTTGCCGGCCCGGTCGACGCTGAGGGCGGTCAGGGAGTGGTTGCCCTGCGACAGCGAGTTCGTGGTGAGGGAGAAGGCGCCGGTCGCGTCCGCCGTTGCCGAGCCGACGCTGACGTTGCCTTCGTAAAGGGTGACGACGCTGAAGCTCTCCGCCGTGCCGATGACGGTCGGCGTGGCGAGCTTGGTCAGCCCGTCGGTGGCGGACACCCCGGTATCGTCCCCGGCCGCCAGGGTCAGGTTCGACATCGTGAGGTTTTCGGTGTCGATGGTGACGATCAGCGGAGCGGACGCCGCCGCGGTGTTGTTGCCGGCCAGATCGGTGACCCGGGCGGTCAGCGTGTGGCTGCCGCCGATGAGCGTCCCGGTGGTCACCGACCAGTTCCCCGAACCGTCGGCGGTTCCCGTGCCGACGAGCGTGGCGCCGTCATAGAGGGTGATGACGCTGTAGGCCTCGGCGCTTCCGCTGACCGTGGGCGTGGTGTCGTTGGTGAGCTGGTCGGCGGCAAGGCCGCTGTCGGACCCTGCGGTCAGGCTGGGCGCCGACGACGGCAGGACGGTGAGGTCGACGTTGACGATCAGGGCCGCCGCCACGACCGCCGTGTTGCCGGCCGGATCCACGGCGTGGGCCGACAGCGTGTGCAGCCCCTCGGTCAGCGTCGGGCTGGCGACCGACCATTGGCCGAGGCTGTCCACCGTCGCGCTGCCCAGCAGGATGGTTCCGTTGGTGTCGTAGAGCGTGACGACGCTGCCGGCCTGGGCGGTGCCGGTGATGACGGGCGCCGTCACCGACGTCACGGCGTCGTTGTCGACGCGACCGCTGTCCGTGGCCGCCGTCAGGGCCAGGCCGCCCGGCGTCGGAGGCGTGGTGTCGATGGTCAGCAGAAGCGAACCCGAAGCGCTGCTGGTGTTGCCCGCGTCATCCACGGAGCGGACGGTCAGCGTGTTCACACCGTCGGACAGGCTGCTGGCGGTGATCGTCCAGGCGCCCGCCCCGTCGGCGGTCGCCGTTCCGACGCTGATGCCGCCGCTGTAGAGGTGGACGGTGCTGAGCGCCTCCGCCGTGCCGGTCACGGTCGGCGTGGCGACCGATGTGAGGAAATCGCCCGGCGTGCTGCTGTCCGAGGCCGGGTCCAGCACCGGCGCGGACGGCGCGTCGGGGGCGACGGCATCGATGGTGATGACCAGCGGGGCCGAGGCGGCAGCCGTGTTGTTGCCTGCGGCGTCGACGACGCGCGCCGTGATCGTGTGCGACCCGTTGCTCAGCGGCGTCTCGATGGAATAGACGCCCGCGCCATTGGCCGTGCCCATTCCAACGAAGTTGCCGCCATCGTACAGCGACACCACGGCGCCGCTCTCAACCGTGCCGGTGAAGGTGGGCGCGAGCAGGCGGGTCTTTCCGTCACCCGTCACCCCGGTGTCCGACGCGGGGGCCAGGGCCGGCGCGCCCGGCACGTCGACGGTCAGGTCGACCGTCACCACCAGCGTGCCGGCACCGCTCGACGTGTTGCCGCTCGGATCGACCGCAGTGGCGGTGAGCGTATGCGTGCCTTCGGCGAACGCGGTTCCGGTATAGGACCAGGCGCCGTTGCCGTCCGCGACCAGCGTCGCCAACGGCGTCAGGCTGCCGGCGACGCCGTCATAGAGGGTGACGGCGCTGTTCGCCTCGGCGGAGCCGGTCAGCGACAGCGTCGTGGAGTTGGTGATGCGGTCCGTGGCGCTGTAGCCGGTGTCCGAAGACGCCGTCAGGGCCATGGCGCTCGGGGCCGGGGTGGACAGGTCGATGGTGACGGTCAGCGCCGCCGAGGCGGCTCCGGTATTGCCGGCGACGTCGATGGCCCGCGCCGTCAGCGTATGCCCGCCCTCGGCAAGCGTGCCCGTCCCGATGGTCCAGACCCCGCCGGTCGCCAGTTGCGTGCCCAGGGCGGTGGCGCCGTCGTACAGAACAACGGTGGCGCCGGCCTCCGCCGTTCCGGTGACGGTCTGCGTCCGGATGTTGGTGACGTTGTCGCGGATGCCGCTGTCGTCGGCCGGGTCGATCGACAACCCGCCCGGCGCGTCGGGCGCCGTGGTGTCGATGGTGACCATGAAGGCCGAGGAGGCGTTGCTGGTGTTGCCGACGACATCCACGACCCGTGCGGTCAGGCTGTGCGTGCCGGTGCCGAGCGCGGAGGTGGTCACCGTCCAGTTGCCGGCACTGTCCACGGTGGCGGTGCCGACGAGATTGGCGCCGTTGTACAGCGAGACGGTGCCGTTGGCCTCCGCCGTTCCGGTGATGGTCGGAGCCAGGACGCTGGTGATCGCGTCGCCCGTCAGGCCCGTATCGGATCCGGTCGCCAGGGCAAGGCCGGTCGGGGCGTCGGCGGTGCGGTCGATGGTGACGACAAGGCCGCTGGACGCGGCGCCGGTGTTGCCGGCGACGTCCACCGCACGGGCGGTGAACGTGTGGACGCCGGCCGCCAGCGAACCCGTGCTGACCGACCATATCCCGCCGTTGGAGGCGGTGGCCATGCCGAGCGCCGTGGTCCCGTCGCTGCCATAAAGCGTGACGACGCTGTGCGCCTCGGCGGTGCCGGTGACGGTGACCGCGTCGAGGTTGGTGATGCGGTCGGTGTCGACCGAGCCGCTGTCCGATCCGGCTTGCAGCGCCAGCGCGCCCGGCTGATCGGGCGCCGTCGTGTCGATGGTGACCGTCAGGCCCGAGGAGGTGAGGACCGTCCCATAGGCATCGATTTTGGCATAAAGCGTGTGAGCGCTTCCGGTCGCCAACGTGCCGGTGGAGGCGACGGTCCACACGCCGCTGCCATCGGCTGTCCCGGTGCCGATCAGCGTCAGACCGCTGTAGAGGGACACCGTCGCGCCCGCGAGCGCGGTTCCCGTCAGGATCGGCGAGGCCACGTTGGTGATCCCGTCGTTGGCCACGCCGGAATCGGTGACGAGTTGGAGGCCGCCGGGCACACCGGCACGCCCGGTCACCGAAAGCGCCGTGGTCGTGACGGTTTCGTTGCCGGCCGCGTCGAGAGCGCGCGCGGTCATCGTGTGGGTGCCGCCGCCGAGTTCCGGCGTGGTGATCGACCACAGGCCGGTGTTGCCGACGGTCACGACCCCCAGCACCGCCGCCCCGATGGAGGAGCCGTCATACAGGGTGACGACGCTGTTCGCCTCGGCGGTACCCGACAGGATCGGGGTGAACTGACCCGAAGGCCCGGTCGTATCAGCCGTCGGCACCGACAGTCCCGGCCCGGTGCGGTCGATGCTGATGACCAGACCGGCGGACAACTGGCTGGTGTTGCCGGCCACGTCCACGGCACCGGCGGTCAGTGTGTGGTCGCCTTCGCCGAGGCCGGTGATCGTGGCGGACCAGTGGCCGGAACCGTCGGCCGTCGCGCTGGCGCTCGAACCGCCGCCATAGAGCGTGACCGTGGCGCCGGCCTCCGCTGTGCCGGTGATCGTCGGGGCGGACGCGTTGGTCAGGGTGTCGGCCTGGCTGCCGCTGTTGGTGCTGCTGCTCAGCACCATGGCGCCCGGCGTGGCCGAGATCTGATCGATCGTAATGGCGAGGGCGGCAGAGGCGGCGCCCGTGTTGCCGGCGGTGTCCACCGCCCGCGCGGTCAGCGTGTGTGCCCCATCCGCCAGGCTGGAGGATGTGACCGTCCACGCGCCGGTGGAAACGTCGGCCGTGCCCGTCCCCAGCAGGACGTTGCCCTCATACAGCCGTACGGTGCTGCCGGCCTCGGCCGTGCCCGTGATCACCGGCGTGGCGATCCGGGTCCGGTTGTCGTTCGGCGTGCCGCTGTCCGAACTCAGCAGGAGCGCGCCCGGCGCGTTCGGTGCCGTCAGGTCGATGTTGACGACGAGGCCACCGCTCGCGGCGGAGGTATTGCCGGCCAGATCGACGGCGCGGGCGGTCAGCGTGTGGATATCGCCGGTCAGCGCGGACGAAGCCACCGTCCAGCTGCCGTCGGCCCCCGCCGTGGCTTGGCCGAGCAGCGTCGAGCCTTCGTAGAGAAGAACGATGCTGGAGGCCTCGGCCATCCCAGTGACCGAGGGCGTCGTCAGGTTCGTCCTCGAATCCCCCGTGACGCCGGTGTCGGACGCCACCGCAAGAGCAAGTCCGGTCGGCGCGGAGGCGCTGGTGTCCACCGTCACGGTGAAGGCGGCGGAGGGAAGGCTGGTGTTGCCCGCGGTATCGATGGCCTTGGCCGTCAGCGTATGGGCGCCGACGGTGAGACCGCTGGTGGCGATTTCCCAGTTGCCCTGGCCGTTGGCCGTCGCCGTGCCGAGCGCCACGACGCCGTCGTAGAGCGTCACACTGCTGCCGGCCGCCGCCGTGCCGGCGACGGTGGGCGAGACGAGGTTGGTGAGGCCGTCGGTCGTGCTGCGGCCGGTGTCTGTGGCGGCGGTCAGCCTCAGACCGCCCGGCGCATCCGCCGTGCTGTCGATGGTGACGTTCAGGCTCCCCACGCCGTCCCGCGTGTTGCCGGCCGCGTCGCGCGACCGGGTGGAGAAGGACCAGCTGCCGTCGGCCAGGGGGCTGTTGGCTGTCACGGTCCAGGCACCGGAACCGTCGGCGGTGCCCGTTCCCACCACGCTGCCGGAGACCAGAAGGTCGATGACGCTGTTCGCCTCGGCCGTGCCGGTGAAGGTCGGCGTCTTGACGTTCGTCAGCCGGTCGGAGGAGGAACTGCCGCTGTCCGATGCCGCCGTCAGAGACGGGGCGGAAGGAGCGGCCGGCGGCGTGGTGTCGATGGTGACGGTGAACGGGCTGGAGGCTATGCTGCTGTTGCCCGCCAGATCGACCGCGCGTGCGGTGAGAGTGTGCGCGCCATCGCCAAGCGCACCCAGCGTCATCCGCCAGACGCCGCTTCCGTCGGCGGTCGCGTTGCCGAGAAGAGTGATAGAATCCTTATAAAGGCTTACGACGGCATTCGCCTCCGCCGTGCCGCCGATGACCGGGGTGTTGATGGCGGTGAGGCTGTCGCCGAGGATTCCGGTATCGCTCGCCGCCGCCAGCGCAATGCCGGTCGGGGCGGCCACCGTGGTGTCCACCGTGAGTGCGAGGCCGGCCGAGGCGGCGCTCGTGTTGCCGGCCGTGTCAACCGCACGGACGGTCAGGGTGTGTCCGCCCTGGGACACCGTGGGCGTGGTGATCGACCAGGCGCCGACACCGCTGGCGGTCGTCGTTCCGACGCCTACCCCGTCCAAATACAGGGTGACGGTGCTTCCCGCCTCGGCCGTACCGGTCACGGTCGGCGTCGTGACGTTGGTGACGCCGTCGGAGGACGAGCGGCCGCTGTCGGAACCCGGCGTGTAGGACAGGGTGGGAGCGGTTGGCGCCGTCGCGTCGATGGTCAGCAGAAACGCACCCGACGCCGCGCTCTCCATACCGGAGGAGACGGTCTTCGCCGTCATGGTCCATGTGCCGTCGGCGAGCGCCGTGGTCGCCGTGACCGCCCATTGTCCGGATTGGTCGGCCGTGCCGCTGCCCAGCACGATGCCGTTGCCGTAGAGATTGACGACGCTGCCCGCCGCGGCCGTGCCCGTCAGGGTCGGCAGTGTCGCGTTCGTTTTGAAATCGCCAAGTGTCCCGCTGTCCGAACCGGGGCTGAGACCGGGTGCCGAGGGTGCCGACAACGCCATCGGGAAGACCAGCAGGCGATCGGTGTTGCCGATTTCCATCGCCTGACCGCCGACGAAGACGGTGTCGATCCCGGACAGATAGACGGTGCCGGAAGTCTCGGTGAACAGGATCACGTCGTTGCCGGCGCCGCCGATCAGCGTCTCGACCGCCGAAACCGTCGTGGTCATGCCGCGGGCGGAGCCGGCGGCGGTCGAGGACAGCACGTCCACGCCACCGCCGCCGATCACCGTTTCCAGGGCTTCGATCGCCACTGTGTTGCCGCCGGCACCCAGCAGCACCGTATCGTCGCCCATCTTTCCGATGACCGCCTCGATCGCCGAGACGCTCATCGTTGTACCGGTGTTCTTCAACACCATGAGGACGTCGTCGCCGGTGGTGCCGATCACCGTCTCCAGCGCTTCCACCTGCATGGTGTTGCCGACGGTGTTCCAGGCGATGGGGGTGTCGCCGACGATCGGCGTCCCATCGCGGAGCGTCATGTTGACGACGTCGTTGCCGGCGCCGCCGATCAGCGTGTTGAGGCTGGCGACCGTAACGGTGGTGCCGACATCCATCAGGATGGCGGCGTTCTTCGAACCGGTTCCGCCGACGACGACGTCGATCATCGACACGGCGGTGGTGCCGCCGCCCGTTCTCAGGTTGGCCGTGCCGAACACGTAGCCCATCGTGAGGACGTCACGGGCGCTGCTGCCGATCACCGTCTCGACGAAGCTCACGCCGATGGTGCCGCCCCCGCTGCCGAGCATGAGGACGTCGCTGACGTTGGCGTTGCCGTTGCCGAGAAACACCTCGATGTTTCTCACCTGGACGGTGTTGCTGCTGCCCGCGACGGTCGCGATCAGATCACCGCCCGCGGTGCCGATCAGCGTCTCGACCGCCCCGACGACGCTGGTGGTTCCCAACTGGCCGTCGGCACCGAAGGTGATGACGTCCTTGCCGGCGCTGCCGACGATGGACTTCAGGTAGGCCACCGACATCGTGTTGCCGGCGTCGTTGGTCAGGACGATCAGATTGGTGCCGGTGGAGGCGCCGATGAAGGTCTCGATCGATTCGACCGCCATGGTCGTACCGGTCGAGGTGCCAAGGACCCGATCGTTGCCGCCACTCCCGATCAGCGTCTCCAGCCCCGAAACGGTGATGGTGTTGCCGCCCGTGCCCGCCAGCAGGATCACATCCTTTTTGGCGGCGCCCGGTGCATTTCCGCCGCCGGTGATGTGGTCCAGGTTGCTGACCGCAATGGTGTACCCTTGGGAATCCAGCACCACGCCGCGCGTGCCAAACCCTTTGATCCCGGACCAAGTCTCCGTTTTGGAGAAGAGGTAGTCCGTACCGGTGGTCAGGGTCAGAGTTGCGCCGGCAGCCATACCAATCCCCATTCATTGGCTTCCCATAAGGAAGCACTTTGATCACGGTCCTCAGCCAGGTATCGCGCCAACCGGAGGCCTGGCCCGAAAGCGCTTTTTAAAAAACGCAAGACGACAACCTAGAGGATCACCTTCAAGAAAGTCCAAGAACAAAATCGGTCGACTTGTGACGAAGCCAACTATAAACGAATTTTTAAAGATGGTTAAAAAATAATTAAGAGAGAGCTCCAAGGGATTTTGCGATCAAAATTAGATTTTCCGATTTTTCTATTGGTCCGCACCGCCGATCTACGATCCTCCTGAGGCGTCAGTGGCGGGCCGAAAAGGGCGCGATTGTGATCCAAAAAGCCATGAAGAGCGATCAAGTCACGTTCAGCAATCTTAAGGCGCGCAACGATGCCGTCGGCAATCGATCCTGCAATGCCGGCACCTCTTTCCCACGTCCACGGCGGGACGTCCCCATCGGAGAAACGGACCGATGACCGGCACGATGCCGGACAGCGGTCTCCGGATGATGCATCAGGAACTGCCGCCCGATGTCCAATCGCGCCACAGGGCCCGGTAAGCCCGCTCCACCGATCGCACGAAACCGCGATGATCGAGGAGGGATGAGGCTTCCAACCGTTCCCGCATGCCACTGCGCAGGGCGGATAGTCGAGCGAGGTCGCCGGCCAAGGCCGCTGCCGCTTCGACATAGCCGGCCTCGTTCTGCCGGATCAGTTCCTCCAGCCCGCACTGGGACAAGAGGCTGGCTCCCACACGCGCAACGTGATGGCGTCCGGCGAGCGTCACGACCGGAACCCCCATCCATAGGGCCTCGCATGTCGTGGTCGTTCCGTTATAGGGAAACGGGTCGAGCCCTACATCCATCCGATCGTATGCCCGCAAATGATCGGCGATGGACAATGCCGGCGCCAACAGTTCGATCCGCTCGGGCCGCACGCCCCGGCGGGCGAAGTCGTGAAGAAGGGCCTTGCGCACGGTGATGTCGTCGAAGCTCCGGCACTTCAGCAGCAGCCGGGCCGACGGCACCCGCGTCAGCAGGTCGGACCAGACCCGCACCACTTCCGGGGTCACCTTGGCCAAACTGTTGAAAGACCCGAAGGTGACAAAGCCGTTGGCGAACGCCGGCAGTTCTGCGACCGGCCCTGCCTCCGCCGGCGGTTGGAAAGCGAGGAAGCCGCACGGCAGGCGGCACAGCCGTTCGGCGTGCCAGCCGTCGGTCTCATCCGGCGGGTCCGCGATGGCGTCGGTCAACCGACAGTCCATCGCCGGCATGCCGGTGGTGTCGGGATAGCCGAGCCATGTGACCTGCACCGGCGCCGGCCGCCGTGCGAACAGCAAGGGCCGCCCGCCTGCCGTGTGGCCGGCCAGATCGACCAGAAGGTCGACGCGGTCCCGTTCCACCAGCGCCGCGGCAGCGGCGTCGTCGATTTCGGCAAGCGACCGCCACCCGGCGGCCAGGCCTTCCATCCGCAAGGTCATATCGTCCCGTCGACGCGCCGTGGAGTAGCAAATGACCTCGACGCTTGTGCGATCATGCTCGCGCAGCAGCGGCTCGATGAAACGGGCGCAGGCATGATGGCAGAAATCCGCAGACACATAGCCGATCCGCAGCCGCCGGTCCGGATCGCGGTTATTGGTGAAGCGCTTTGTGCCGTCGAAAAGCCGCTGTGCATGACGCTCATTCCAGTGCGCATGCGCGCTGGCGATGACCTGGGGCGGAATCCAGGGCGAATAATGAAGGGCGAGCAGCAGGTTTGAGCGCATCATCGCCATGTCGGGGTGATGCTCCAGCCCTTTTTGAAGAATGCCGATCGCCTCCTTGATACGCCCCTGATCCTTCAGCGCCTCTCCCAGATTGACGAAAGGCTCGGGCAGGTCCGGCCGCGCCCGGATCGCCGCCAGATAACTGTCCACCGCTTGCCCCAGCGCCCCGTCTTCGCGCAGACAGTCGCCGAGATTGCTCAGCGCCTCGCCCATGTCGGGATTGAGGCGGATCGCCCTTCGGTAAGCCGCTCTGGCGCCCTCGGGATCCTGCGCCGATTTGAGCAGATTTCCGGCGTTGAACCAGGAGCCGGGAGCCTCCGGGCGGAGCGCGAGCGCGACGCGCATGGCGGCCAGAGCCTCGCCGAGGCGCCCCGCGTCGCCAAGCGTGCAGGCCAGGTTGCTCCGCACGCCTGCGTCCTCCGGCCAGGCCGCCACAGCCGTACGGAGGCAAAGGGCGGCCTCCTCCCAGCGCTGCGCCCGGCGCAGCAGGATGGCCAGATTGTTGTTGGCCTGCGGATGGCCGGGTTCCCGCGCGATCACGGCGCGGTAGCCGGCCTCCGCCGCCGCGAAGCGACCGCCCTCATGTTCCGCCAGCGCGGCGGCGAAGGTCTTCTCCAATCCCATCAGCGCAGCCCCGCCTCGTCGAGGATGGCCAGCAGCCGGTCTGCCGAGCGCTCCCAGCTGAAACGCGCCAGACGGTCCTGCGCGGAGGGCAGGCGGTCCCCGCCCCGGATGATGCCCGTCAAGACGGCCGCCGCCGCCTCTTCGTCCGGCACCCACCAGTCCAGCCCATGGAAGGGCGGGTAGAATTCCGTCTGTTCCCGCGGGCGGGCGGGTGCGACGGACGAGGGAATCAAGCGCGCGGTTCCTTCGTCGAGATAGGCGAGATAGGCGGAGTGGGCGGGCGCGATCAGCCCCAGCCCCATGGCCCCGGCCGTTGCCATGGGCAGGTCCCAGCCCTCCCCGTGAGACAGGCTCCAGTAATGGGTGGCGGCGCGGTGAAGCCCCGTCATCTCATCGTCGGTGAGCAGGCGGTCGATCAGCATCACCGGCGCAGCCTCCGCCAATCTCCGGCCGACGGCCCGCTCCGCCTCGCGCACCAGCGTGCCGAGTTCCGACCGCAAGTCCGGACCGAGGCGCCGGCCAAGCTTCAGGATGAGCACGGCTTCGTCGGTGGACGCGGTGGCCCGAAGCCAGACCCGCAGCAATCCGTCGATGTTCTTGCGCGGATTGAAGTCCGAGACGTTGAGAAAGCGGTGCCGGTAGCTCGACACCGGCCGGCCGCCGGGCGCGACCAGGACCGGGACGCCGCCCGGCCCCACCGGATCGACGCCGAGCGGGCAGACGCGCAGACGGTCCTCGGGGAAGCCCTGCCCTGCCCAGGCGAGGCGCGAGGATTCGGTCGGCACGATGATAAGGTCGCTGAACTCACTCATGCGCCGCCAAGCCGGCGGAATGCGTGTCGCCTCGAACATCGAAAAGGTCACGGTGGCGCGACCCGGCACCCGTTCCGCCGCAAGCGGAATCAGGCAGTTCACCATCGCCCGCGCCGGCACCGGCCGGTCGATCCCGCCCCCCGGCCAGATTTCCGGCCCCTTGATCCCGATCACCTCCAACGGTACGCGCCTTGCGCACAACGCCCTGACGAGGCGCTGGCAGAAATAGCCGTAGCCTGTGGCGCTCTCGAAAGGCCCGCGGATTGTCACGCCGCCGGCCTGCTTACCGGTGGTGATGGCGGCCATCGCGCGATAGCGCCCGCAGCGGGCCAGTCCGTCACCCGCGTTGGGAATCGCGGGATCGAGCATCAGCGCCCGCCGGAAGGCTGCCGTCGCCGCCTCGACCTCCCCCAGCCGCAACAGCATCTCTGCGAGTTGGACATGGGCGAGGGCACCGGCGGGATCGTCGATGATGGCTTGGCGGAACCCTGCCACGGCCCCCTCGAACAGGCCGGCCAGCATGCGCACGGAGGCGACGTTGAACCACGCCAGCCCGGAGCCGGGATCGATGCGGACCGCGCGGGTCAGGGCATGGAGCGCCCCATCCAGATCGCCCCGCTGCTGCCGCACGACGCCGAGCCGGTCCTGGGCGGGCCGGTAGGCCGGATCCAGCAAGGCCAGCACACCGAAATGCGCTTCGGCCGCGGCCCAGTCGCGCCGCTGCTGCCGCAGCAGGGCCAGATTGCCCCGCGCGGCAAAATGGGTGGGAGCCGTCCGCACCGCCTCCTCCAGCGGTCCCACCGCCGATTCACCGTTGCCGGTCGAGACGAGCGCCGCCCCCAGCAGATTGAGGATGTCCGCGTCACGCGATCCCGCCTCCAGAAGGGCAAGGCATGCGACGGCGGCCTCCCCCGCGCGGCCGGCCTCCAAAAGTGCGATGGCGGTTTCAAGATCGGACACGATGCACCTCGCTGGCGACGGCTTCGGCCACCCGCACCATGACCCCGCGCCAGTCGTTGCGGCACGCCATGCGGAACAGCCGATGCGCAGGATACCAGGGCGTGCGGTCGGGATGGATCATCCAGCGCCAATCGCCCAACCACGGCAGCGCCAGGAATACCGGCTTGCCCAATGCCCCGGCAACATGCCCGACGACGGAATCGCAGGCGACCACGAGATCCATGCCTTCCGCGAGCGCTGCGGTGTCGAGGAATCCCTCCGCCCCGGCCCGCCGGCCCGGCAGGTCGATAACCCCGAACCGTTTGCCCCGCCGCTCCAACTCGTCGAGACCGGTGACCTGCTGGAGACTGAAGAGCCGTACGCCGGGTATTTGCGACAGGGGCTCGAAACACTCCAGCGGGATGGAGCGGTCGTCGCCGTCGGCGCGCCATTGGATGCCGATACGAAGCTCGCCCGGCCGTGCCTGCCCGAACACCCGCCGACGCCAGAAGGCAGCCCGCTCCGGATCCGTCCGCAGATAGGGAATGGATTGGGGGATGCTGTCCGCCCTGGTGCGGCAACGGTAGGGCAGGCTCATCAAGGACACGCAGCAATCGAAATCCGGCAACGCCTCCCCCTGCGCCGCCAGCACGTCGATGCCGGGGACGGAGGCAAGCAACCGCTTCAGGACAGGCTGACACTCGAAGATGGTCCGTGCGCCCATGGCCTTCAGCAGCGGGAGGTAACGGACGAATTGTACGCTGTCGCCCAGCCCCTGTTCGTAATGGACGAGGATGGTCCGGCCGGCGAGCGGGCTGCCATCCCAGACCGGCTTGCCCGGAAAGCTCCGGCTCCATCGCCAGACCGCCTGCCCGGCGCGCCATTCATAGTCGCGAAAGCCCTCCTCCAGGTCACCCCGCATCAGGTGGGCGATGCCAAGATTCTTATGATGCTCGGGCCGGGACGGATCGAGCCGGATGGCACGCCGGAAATGCTCCAGCGCCGCACCGGGCCGCCGCTGCGCCATGATCGCCGCACCGACATTGTTGTTCACCGCGGCGCCATCGGGTTGCTGCAGCGCAGCCAGCCGGAAGGCGCGCTCCGCCTCTTCGGGGGCGTCGAGCGCCATCAGCGCGCCGCCCAGGGCGAAGGCGCCGCCCTCGTGGCTTGGCCGCAGAGCAACCAGCCGCCGCAAATGAGGCAAGGCCGCCTCCGGCCGCAGCCTTTCCTGATGGACAGAGGCAAGATGGAAGAGCGTGTCGGCATGATCGGGCCGCAGGCGGAGCGCCCGGTGCAATGCCGCCACGGCCTCCTCCGCACGGCCCATGGTTCGCAGGGTCACCCCCAGCAGGAACCAGACCACCGGATGTTCCGGACGGGCGGCAGCGGCAGCCTGGAAGCTCCCCGCCGCCTCCGGCAGCCTCGCTGCCTCGACATGCGACAATCCTTGTGTGAATATCCGGCGAAACCCTTCCTCGCCCACAGCTGTTCCCATCACGGACGACACCGAAAAAAGCGCCATCCGGAAAAGCCCTGTCGGCGGGCCGGCGGCCAATGCTAACCATTGTCGGATGGAAGCCGTTCCGCCGCAAGGCGCCATAACATTGGCCGAAGCCCTGGACCGGGCACTCAAGCTCCTGCAGGCCGGCTGCGCAGAGGAGGCGAGCGCTCTCTGCCGCTCGATCCTGCGGACCCGGCCTGAGCAGGCGGAAACCCGCTGCCTGCTGGGCACCATCGCGTTCGGACAGGGCCGACTGGACGCGGCGCGCTCGCATTTCACCCTCTCGGCGGCGCTTGCTCCCGGCTTTTTCGACGCTTACCGCAACCTCGCCATCCTTGAGCAGGCCGCCGGCCAGCCGGCGGCTGCCTGCCGGCAACACCGGCAGGCCCTGGCCCTGCGACCCGAGGACGGAGCGACCCACCTTGCCTTGGCTCTGCTGCACGGTCAAACCGGCAACGAGCCGGAAGCGGTCGCCTGCCTGCGACAGGGCACGACACGGGCGCCCGGCTTCCTCCCCCTGCGTGAGGTCTATGCCGGTTTCTGCGAGCGTGCCGCCGTTCGTGCGTTCGCCAGCGGGGATTCCGGGAGCGCCGCAAGGTACTGCGAAGAGGCGCTCGCCCTCCTGCGGGAGACGGCCGGCTTCACCGAGACCCTGCGCGGCCTGCTGGAGCGGCTGGTGCGGGTGGCGCTGCTCGTCCAGCGCCCCGCCCTGGCCATGGAGTTTCTGGCGATCAAGGATCCGCTCGACTTTCCCGAGGTCCCACCCCAGGCCATCGACCGCTTCCCCTTGACTTTGCTGCCCTTCCCGGCCTGGTGCGCCGCCGCCGGTTTCCGTCACCAGACTTGGCGGGCCCCGGCCGAGGAGCCGGACGAGACGCTGGCTTCGGCGAGCCCCGATTGGCTGCGCCCTCGGATCGACGGGATCTCGGCGCTCGCACGGGAGCCGGTGGGGGTGGCGCTCGGTGCGGAGATCGAGGTCGTCCAGGGCTTCTACGTCAAGGACAACTACGAAAGCCACCTGTTGGCCCACCGGCGCTTTCTTCTGCGGGAGGTGGCCGACACGGTCGTTCACGGCACCCGTGTGCCGCTGGTCGGCGTGACACCCGGTGCCACCGCCGGCGCCTTCCGCCTGCCCCGCCCGCTCTACCGGACGGTGACGATCGACCAACCGGTGCTCTTCCTCCCCTCCACGCCCAACTACTGGCATTTCCTAGTCGAGGTGCTGCCGAGGCTGATGGTGCGGGAGCGGGTAGCCGAGACACGCCCCCTGCCCGTGCTTCTCTTCGATGTGCGTCCGTACCATCGCGAAATGCTGCATCTCGCCGGCCTGCCCGCCGAACAGGTCATCGACGCGCGGGATCTCGTGGGTCCGGACGGCGTACAGGTTCTCTACCGCCTGAGACAGGCTGCGGTGCCGTCGACCATTCCCTATGCCGTCGCCTATCGCTGGCTGCGGGACCGGCTGCTGCCGCAGCGCCGCGTCGACGGCCCGCCGACGCGGCGCCTCTACCTGTCGCGGCGCGGCTCGGCGCCCAAGCACCGCATCGCCAACGATGCCGAGATCGCGGCCCTGCTGGCCGACCGGGGCTTCGAAACGGTACAGCCGGAACGGCTCGGCGTGTTGGAGACGATCGAACTGATGGCCGAGGCGGAAATGGTGGTGGCCCCGGTCGGAGCGGCCACCGCCAATCAGGTCTTCCTGCCGCCGGGCGGGCATTGGGTGCATCTCTGCAATCCGGACTTCTTTCATCCGGACTCCCGCTGGAACCCGCAGATGGGCGTACAGATCCCGCTGCTCGGCCGCTTCCATCATCTGGCCGGACGCTTCACCGACGATCCCGCCGGCCGGCCCGACGACCTGCTCGCCCGGCTGGACATCCCCGTGCACATCGATCCGGACGCGCTCGACAGGCTGCTGGAAGCGGTTCTGGCCCGCCCGCTCCTGGGATCAGGACCGGGCTGAGCCGCCGGCCGGTTGCTTCCTCCAGTCATTTCCCAAAAGCAACGTTTCCATATCGTCCAGCCGCGCCAGGGCCTGGTCGAAATTCCCCGCCTCCACCACCTCGACTTCGGGCAGCGGAAACAGCAGTCCGGTGCCGCCCATCACCATCGCGCGTTCGCGCTCCAGGAACTCCCGGCGGAAATGCCAGGGCAGCACGAGGTAGAGGTCGGGGCCGAGCGCGCGCGACTCCGCTTCCGAGACGATCGGGATGCCGGTGCCCGGCGTGACGGTGCCGACCTTGGCGGGGTTGCGGTCGGCGGCGCACTCGACGAGATCCCGGCCGATGCCGCACCATTGCAGAAACACATTGCCCTTGGTGGAGGCACCATAGACATGCACGCGCCCGCCCCCGTCCCGGACGGCGCGCAGGTGGCGGACCACCTCGTCGCGCAGCGCCTCCGCCCGCCTCTGAAAGGCATGGAACGGACGATCCGTCGCCAGCTCCATCGCCGCTTCCCGACGCCGCAGGGCCTCCAGGAAGGCCCGGTCCTCCGCCGTGCCGAACCGGTCGTTCGCAGCGTGGCAGACGAAGCAGCGGATGCTGCCGCCGTTCATCCCATTGACCTCCGCCCGGAAGATCCGCAGCCCGGCCCGCCGGGCGACGGTCTCCAGCACGGCGAGGCTGTAATACTCCAGATGCTCGTGACACACCGTATCGAAGGCGTTCCGCAGCAGCATGAGCGGCAGATAGGACAGCTCCAGCACCCACACCCCGTCCGGGGCGAGCAGTCGGGAGATCGCCGACGCCGCCCCGCAAGGATCCTCGATGTCGTAGAACATGGCGATGGAGGTCACGATGTCGAACCGGGTGCCGGCGAGCTCGTGGAGGGCAGCATCCGAGGGAAAGAAGGCGTTGACGACGGTGACGTCGCCCTCGATCCCGGCGGCGATGTCGGACGGATCGATCCCGACCCGCACCGACGCGGTGGGATAGGACCGGAGCAGGGTGCCGTCGTTGCAGCCGATGTCGAGCACTGCCGGCGCCTGCGACCCGGCCAGCGCCCCGGCCTGCCCGGCGATGCCGCGCAGGTGATCGCGCATCGTCGCGTTGAGGCCCGATCGGTACCAATAGGTGCGGTATAACAGCTCGGGCGGCACGCTGGCGGCGGTCTGCAACAGCCCGCAGGCCGCCGGATCGCCATCGGCGCCGCAGCGAACGAGCCGCATGGGAAGCGTCGCCTCGGCCGGCGCCGGCCGCCCCGGCTTGGAGAAGGCTCCCTGCAATGCTTGCGGACCGAGGTCGATGACCGGATTCAGGACTGGCGAACCGCAGACCCGGCAGGTCTGACGCGGGCGAAGGAGCATACCGAGACCTCGGACAAGCTGCATCACAGGCATGACCCCAGGGCGCTTGAGCCCGGGGAACGGAGAAGATGAGGTGCAACGCCTCGGCGTTGCAAGCCGCCCGGAGGATTGCCAAGACCGGGCCGATGATGCAGGGTCAGCGCCCGGATCGATGGAAAGAGGGAACGAATGGAACGCGCCGCCGGTTCCCGCTTCACGCATTTGGCTCCCCTGCCGCCCCTCCCCCGCCGCGGGAGAGGAATGCCGACCGGGAGCTGATCGGTGCATCCCTTCGCGATTGCGACGGCCGGGGACGCCGCCTATTTCCCGCTGCTCAAGGGGCTCGTCCGCTCGATCCGCGCCTGTCCACAAGGGGCCGGGGTCCCCATCACCGTCCTCGACCTCGGGCTTGGGGCGGAGGACCGGCGCTGGCTGAACGGTGAAGGGGCGCGGCTGACCGTCCCCGGTTGGGACCATCCCTTCGACCGTCCGATGCCGGAATATTTCAAGGCGATGGTGTCGCGTCCCCATCTGCCGAACCATGTTCCCGACGCCGCCATCATCCTGTGGCTGGACGCCGACTGCTGGGTCCAGGATTGGTCGGCCATCGAGCTGCTGCTGGCAGGCGCCGCGGCGACCGGCTTCGCCATCGTGCCGGAACTCGACCGCGCCTACACGCCCTTCTACGACGGCGCACCTTACGCCCATCACTTTCATGACTGGTACAAGGCCTGCTTCGACGAGAACACGGCCCGCCGGCTCTTCGCCTACCCGCTGCTGAACTGCGGGGTGTTCGCCGCGCGCCGAGACGCGCCGCACTGGGCGCTCTGGGCACGCCTGTTGGCGGACTCGCTGCGGCGGACCGTGCTCTTCGTCAGCGAACAGGTCGCTTTGAACCTCGCCTTGCGCACCGGCGGGCTGCCGTTCAGCCAATTGCCGGCGCGTTGCAACTGGATCTGTTTCCGGGCCACTCCCTTCAGTTCCGAAGACGGCCGGCTGCTGCTGGAGCCGGAACTTCCCCATGCCCCGCTCGGCATCCTGCATCTGGCGGGCTATCCCCTGCCCCGGAAACAGACCCCCCATACCCTTTCCACGCCCGATGGCGGTACGGTCACGCGCCCGCTCAGCCACGAACCGCCAGCGGAGACGCCGCATTCTGGGCCTGAGGAAGCGATGGGCCGGGCTTTCGCCCTCTTCCAAAGCGGCAAGGCGATGGAGAGCGGCCGGATGTGCCGCGCGATCCTCGCCATATGGCCCGACCAGCAGGCGGCGGCCTTCCTGCTGGGGGTGGTGGATTTCTCACTGGGGCGGCTGGAGGAGTCGCGGCGCCACTTCGCCCTCGCCATCGCCCTGCAGCCGGATCTCGCGGATGCCATCGGCAATCTCGCCCTGTTGGAACGCCATGCCCGTCCCGGCGTCGCCAAGACCCTGATCCGGCGTGCGCTCCGCCTTCAGCCGGACGCCCTGCTCTTCACCCGGCTCGGCACCCTGCTCCGCGACGAGCGGCGCGGCGGTGAAGCTCTCAACGCCCACAAGCGGGCGCTGGCGCTCCAGCCGGCATCGGCGGAGGCATGGCGAGAGACCTCCCACACCATGCGTGCGGCAAAGCGACCGGCACAAGCCGTGCGGGGGTACGACCATGCCCATCGGCTCGCTCCGGAGCGGACCGAATCGCTCTGCGACCGTCTGTTCGCGAGCCTGTCCATCTGTGATTGGCGAACCCACGATGAAGCCTGCCGGCAGCTGCTGGACGTCATCGACAGCGGCCGGGGGGTGGTGCTGCCGCTGCTGAGCCTGCTCATCGGGACCAGCCCGGCGCAGCAGGACCGCGCGGCCCGCCAGTTCCACCAGGCTTTCGTCGGTCCGGTTTCGCCGGCTCCGGCCGTGCGGCGGGCCGTTCCGCCGGGCGGTAGGCTGAACGTCGCCTATCTCTCCGCCGACTTCCAGGACCATGCAACGGCCCACCTGACGGCGGAGCTTTTCGAACTGCACGACCGCACCCGCTTCGCCATCCACGGCTATTCCTACGGCGAGGATGATGGAAGCCCGATGCGGCGGCGGTTGGAGGCGGGCTTCGACCGCTTCCGCGATCTGCGGCACGCCGATCCCGACACGGTCGCGGCAATGTGCGCCGAAGACGACATCCACATCCTGGTGGACCTCAAAGGCTACACCCAGAACGCCCGGCTGACGCTGCTGGCACAGCGCCTGGCGCCCATCCAGGTGGCCTATCTGGGCTATCCGGGCCCCATGGGCGCGGACCTGCTGGACTATGCCATCGGCGACCGCATCGTCACGCCACCCGAGCATCAGCCCTTCTACCGCGAGCGGCTGGTGCGAATGCCCGACTGCTATCAGGTCAACGACCGCCGCCGGCCGGCCGACGCGCCGACGCCGACGCGCGCGGCCTGCGGCCTGCCCGCCGAAGGCGTGGTCTTCTGCGCTTTCCATTCCGCCTTCAAGCTCACCCCGGCGATGTTCTCTCTATGGATGCGCATCCTGTGCCGCGTGCCGGGCAGCACGCTTTGGCTGCTGGAGGCCGGAGGCGACGCCACCGCCAATCTGCGGACGGAGGCCGCCCGCCATGGCGTAGAGCCGGCGCGGCTGGTCTTTGCCGCCCCTTGTCCGCAGGCAGAGCATCTCCCCCGCTATCGGCTCGCCGATCTGGCCCTCGACAGCTTCCCCTACAACGGCCACACCACCACCTCCGACGCCCTGTGGATGGGAGCGCCCGTCCTCACCCTGCGGGGCGGGACCTTCGCCTCCAGCGTCGCGGCCAGCCTGCTGCACGCCGTCGGCCTGCCGGAGACGGTCACCCATTCCGTCGCGGAGTATGAGGAACGGGCGGTGCGGCTGGCCCGGGAACCGGCGATGCTCACGGCCTACCGCCACCGGCTGGAGGGCGGGCGCAAGTCGGCACCGCTGTTCGACAGCCCGCGTTTCACGCGGCATCTTGAACGTGCCTACCTGACCATGTGGGAGCGCCACATGGCCGGCCTGCCCCCGGAAGCCTTCACGGTTGAACCGCAGTGATCAAATCGGGAATCGGTTCGACCTCTGCCGATGCCGCCGGCTCCGCCCAGGCTCATCACACGCTGGCGCTGGTCCTGCGCCGGGCTTGGCAGCGTGGCGCATCCGTCCCTGCCGATCCCTGTCCCCGTAACCTCATCCGGTAAGGCTTTCCAGCATCCCGCACAGCCGCGCCACGACCGCGCTCCAATCGCCGCGCCGTTCCTGCCGGAACAGTCGCATCGTCGGATACCAGGGGGTGCAGATTCCATGCTCCAGCCACCGCCAGTCCGGCGCAAAGGGCAGCACGGTCCAGACCGGCCGCCCGAGCGCCCCGGCGAGGTGGGCCGGCCCGGTGCAGGAGCTGACGATCAGATCCAGATTTTCCATGATCGCCGCCGTGTCCGCGAAGTCCGCGATGTCCGTGCCAAGGTCGATGAAACTTGCCGGCAATGGCCCGCACCGATCCAAATCGCGCCGCCCCGCCCCTTTCTGAAGCCCATAGACCTCAACCCCCGGCAGATCGAGCAGTGGCCGAAAGGCCGCCAGACCGGGGGAGCGCAACCGGTCGCCCTTGAACTCCGGGTTGCCGGCCCAGACCAGCCCGACGCGGAAACCGCGCCGGGGTCCGAGCCGCGCGCGCCAACTCTCCACCAATGCCGGCTCCGCCCGCAGATAGGCGAGCGGCGCCGGGATGGTGTAAAGGGTGGCGCGCAGCATGTGAGGCAGGCTCGCCAGGGACACATGGAAGTCGTGCGGCGGCGGCGGATCGTAGCGCGGGACGACGCCGGCGATTCCCGGTATCGACGAGAGCAGCCGGACGAGCTGCCCGTTGCAGTCCAGGAATACCCGCGCGCCGTGCGCCTGGAGCAGCGCGGCGTAGCGTGCGAACATGATCGTGTCGCCAACCCCCTGCTCGTCGTGAACCAACAGGGTCCGCCCTGCCAGAGACGATCCATCCCAGACCGGCGAGGGGAAGTCGCGGCGGGGCGAGGGGAAGTCCGCCATGCGGGACCGCCATTCATACTCCGCGAACCCGTCGCGGAATTCGCCCTTGATCAGGAGCCCGTGGCCCAGAGCGGTGTGCGCCTCGGCCAGAGCCGGCTCAAGCGTGGCGGCGCGGCGCGCCAACACAATCGACTCGTCCACCCGCATCTCGTCGCGCGCGACGAGGCCGAAGTTGAGATGGGCATGGGCGCCGTCCGGCTGCACCGCGATGGAGCGTCGGAAGCAGGCGGCGGCTTCTTCGTAGCGGCCCAGGTCCTGAAACGTGATGCCAAGGTTATTGAGGGTTCCCGGCTCGTCGGAACAGAACCCCAACGCGCTGCGGTAGGCGGCCATCGCCTCCTCCACCCGCCCGAGCCGGCGCAACGCCACGCCAAGGTTGGTGTATCCCGCCACCGACAGTGGCGTCATGCCGAGAAGCGTCATCAGCGTCTCGGCCGCGTCTTCGTTCCGGCCGGCATGGAGGAGCGCGTGGGCGTGCTTGAGCCTCGGCTCCGTCGACCAGGGGCTCAGCGCCAGCAGCCGCCCGAGCGCATCCGCCGCGGCACCATGCTCGCCCCGCTCGGACAGGATATCGGCGAGGGTGTCGAAACCGTCGGGAAAGCCCGGATCGAGCACCAGCACGAGGCGTGCCGCCGCCAGCGTCTTGCTGCGCCGGCTAAGCTGGTGCAGGGCGTTGGCGAGGCTGGTGAAGCTGGCCGGATTGCCTGGGTCCTGGCGGATGGACTCGGCGATGAACCGCACCGCAACCGCCGGCTGACCGTGATGAAGCGCCAGCACCCCCAGCAGATGCAGGGCACCGGGATGGCCCGGCTGGGCGGCCAGCACGGCCCGATATGCGTCTTCCGCCTCCGCCGCACGTCCGGCGGCATGATGGGCGATTCCGGCTTGCAGCAGCGCATCGACGTGGCCGGCATCCATCATCACAGCAGGACCGGACTGGACCAGGGGGAGTAGGGACGCAGCACCTGCCGGACCCTGTCGGGACGGACGAAGACGCTGGCGCGCCGGTTCAGCATGGTGGCCACGAAGGAGAAACTGCTGTTGGACACCGCCACCAGATCGGCCTCGCACAATACGTGGAAATCGGTGAGGAACTCCGCCCCGGGGATCGGCTCCGCCAAATCCAGGACGGAGAGCGGACGGTAGGCCGCGAAGGCGGAGAGACAGCTCGGGTCGTCGGTCGCGACGTAGAGGACCGGGCGATCCAGGCTTGGCCAAATCTCCGCCAGCCAATCCAGATACAAGGCTTCCGGGGCCATCCAGAACGGTCCCCAGCCGAAATCGCCGCGCCGGATATGCACCGCCACCACCGTATGCCCGGCCTCGCGCAGACGGGTGGTCAGCGCGCCCAACCAGGGCCGTATTTGCGGCGCCGGCGTGAAGACGTCGCGGAAGCCATCCCGATAAGGCGCCAGGAAGCTGGTGTCGCCGCAGAAATAGGCGGAGACGTCGTGGTCGGCCAGCAGCCCGCCGTCTGTGCAACCGTGCGCGCCGCCAAGCGACGCCATGACGTGGGCCTCGACCTCCCGCTCGGGCAGGCGGGGCAAGGGCGGACCGGGCAGCGGATCGTCCAGCCCATAGAGATGCCGTCCGGGCCAGGGCGGAACTTCCAGGGTGAGACCATGCTGAGCGGCGTACAGGCGCAGGGTCCCGTATTGCAGAAGCTGGTTGCCGAACCGGCCATGCCAGCCGAGGAGGGAGGAGGCGAGCCGGCGTCCGGCCGCCGCCCTCGGCAACGGCCCAGGCGGCGGCCCGTACCGCTTGGCAAGCAAATTCACGGCACGCCCGGTGAATGCCTCGCCCCGGCCGGGATTGCAGCGAATCGCGCGCTCCCAACTCGAAAGCGCCGCAGCCTGCCGTCCGCGCGCCTCCAGGGCGCCGGCAAGGGCCGTATGGCCATCGAACAGCGCCGGTGCGAGGGCCAGCGCACGCTGCGCATGCTCCATCGCCTCATTTGCGCGGCCGAGAGCGAGCGCAGCTTCCGCCAGCTCCGCGCGGCTTTCCCCCACCTCCGGCTGGGCCCTTGCGGCCCGTCCGAGAAGTTTCCGCGCGGCGCCCGCCTGTCCCCGCCGCCGTTCGGTGCGTCCCAGCAGAAACAGTGAACCGCCATGCTCCGGCCGGAGCGCAAGCGCCTCACGCAGATGGCGGGCGGCCGGATCGAGCGCGCCCTGCTCGAAACGCAGGGAAGCAAGATTGAAGCGCGCCGCCCCCGCATCCGGATGAAGGCTCGCCACCGCCTGGAACCCACGGAGGGCGAGTGCCTCACGCTTGAGCGTGTTCGCCGCCAGCCCCAACTCGAACCAGACCGTCGCATTGGCGGGATCCAAGGCTGCCGCGCGGACCAGCACGGCAATGGCAGGCTCCGGCTGTTGTCCGCGGATCAGCTCCTTTCCCTTCTCCAGCCAGATCGTGGCGTCCATCTGCGGCGATGGAGGCGGTGCCGGTTCAGACGACGCGTCCCTCGCCAAACCGTAAAGGCGGCGCCGGGTCAGCAATTCGATAGCCACGAAGCGGCTGTCCGGCTGCTGACGCTCCGTCGATGGCGGGCCGCCGGTCATCTCGGCCCGCTGCCGCTCCAGTGCGTTGCCCGGCCGCATCGTATAATGGACGGTCTTCTCGGAGAGCTTCACCCCATCGAAGCGGCTGTGCAGGGCGCGGCTGTAGGCCACGTCGTCGGCGACCGCCGGGTGGAACGGGGCTTCCTCTGGAAAACCGCCGATCCGGTCGTGGCAGTCGCGCCGGACACAGAGATTGCCGGGATAACAGTTTTCCGATGCCTGCCGCCACTCCGGGGTGACCTCGGCGTCGATTGCGTCGAAGAGCATGCCCGTGCGGACGAAGCCGGCGTCGGAGGCAGCGTCCAAGGCCCGGATCGTCAGGAAAAGGTGCCGTTCAAGGTAAAAATCGTCGGCATCGAGGAACCAGAGATAGCGGCCCAGCGCTGCGGCGGCACCTGCATTGCGTGTCCGCCCCGCGCCCTGGTTCCGGTTGTTGGCGATGATCGCGACGCTCTGATCCGGATGCGTCCGCGCCCATCGCAGGGCCCGAGACACGGTGTCGTCGGGAGAGGCATCGTCGACGACGCAGACATGGACCTTCGCTGTCGCGTCACCGGACGCCGCCCGGTGGTAGCGGACAGCAGCCAGGACGCTGTCGAGCGCCCGCTCGATCGTGTCCTCCATGCGGTAAACGGGAATCACCACGGTGCCGATGAATTCGTAATCGGCACGGTGACGGGCGATGCCGGCCAGTGCGGCGCCAAGTCCATTGTCCGCCACCCGGGACGCGGCATGGAAATGGGCGGCCTCGTCGTCCCGTCCCTGAACGAAGCGCAGAACGCCGAGAACATGCGCGAAGTCCCCGCGCGGCGCGATGATTTCGGCCAAGGGCACGATGGCCGCGGCAGCCTCGTCGACCCGCCCGCTTTCCAGCAATTCAACCGCATGGTTGATCTGGGGGGTGATCACACCGTCGATCTGCCGTTCCAGCACGGCGCCGTCGAGATGCAAGCGGGCGGCTCGGACGAAAAGCGACAGGGCCTGCCGCCCGTCGCCGGCCCGGTAAGCTTCCACCGCCAAATGCTGCCAGGGCAGCGGATCCGCCGGATCTCCCGCCAGCGTCCGCTTGTGCATTTTCACCGAGCCCAGCCCGTCCGTCATTTGCCGGTCACCGCCTGCACGGTGATCCTACCCTCGCCTGCCCGCTTCGCCATTCGCAAAAGCTACGACCTTCATGCCGGTGGTGGCGGGTGCTATGGTGCAGGTTTGCTGCCCCAATGGTTCCATCGCACATGTATTTAGCGCCGGCCCCACTCGGCCTTCAAGCCATGATCGTTACAACCGTCGTTCCCGGCTCTCGCGCGGGCACGCGGTACCTGGTGTCGAGCACGTTCGTCCTGCGACAGGATTGAGCATGCGGACCGGAACGGATGACGCCGATAAGACGCGCGATGACGACGACCGCCTACGCAAAGCCGCGGAGGCGGCGCTTGACGCCGATCCCTCCAATGCGGAGGCATGGAGCATGCTGGGCATGTCGCTGCGCCGCGCCGGAAAGCTGGCGGAGGCCATCGCCTGCCACCGCCGCGGCCTGGAACACGCACCCGGCAAGGGAAGCATCTGGACCAACCTCGGCAACGCGTTGACCGAAGCCGGCCGTCTTGCCGAAGGCGTCACGGCGCAGGAGGAGGCATTCCGGCGCGAACCTCACAACCAGACGATCCTGTTCAACCGCGCGGTCGCCCTCCGCAAGGCGGGGCGGTACGCCGAAGCCCTGGCGGCGATCGATCTGGCCGTCAGCGGAAACGGCGGGCCCACAGCGCTCCTGCGGTGGGAACGGGCGCTGACGCGGCTGCAGATCGGCGACTATGTGCACGGCTTCGACGATTACGAGGCACGGCGGCAGGTTCCCTCATATATCGCGCGACCGCCTTCGGCGTCGCCATGGAACGGGCAGGCCCTGGACGGGCGCCGTATTTTCGTGACGACCGAGCAGGGTTTCGGCGATGCCCTTCTGGTGGCGCGCTACCTGCCGATGGTCAAGAAGGCGGGCGGCCGGCTGATCTACGAATGCCATCCCGAATTGCGGCGGGTGTTGTCCGGGCTGGACTTGGACGAGTGGGTAACGTGGGGAGCGCCTGCGCCGGCCTGCGATGTCGAGGTCTCGCAAATGACCTTGCCGATGCTGTTCGGCACGACGCTTGCCTCCGTGCCGCCACCGGTGCCGCTCACCATCCCACCGGAGGCTCGGAAGAAGGCCGCGAGGCTGCTGGGGGAACGGGAACCGGGAACGCTGCGGGTGGGTATCGTCTGGGCGGGCCGCGCCGGTTTCGCCGACAATGCGTGGCGCGCCACGACGCTGGCGAGGTTCCTGCGCCTCGCCGAAATTCCGGGGGTGCGGCTCCACAGCCTTCAGAAGGGACCGCAGGAGGCCGAGCTGGACGCGCTGGGGCCGGCGGCCCGGCTGGTGGTGCCGCTCGGCCCCCATCTGGAGGATTTCGCCGATTCCGCGGCAATGATAGAGCAGCTGGATCTGGTCATCATGACCGACAGCGCCGTCGCACATCTGGCCGGCTCGCTGGGCAGGCCCATCTGGAACCTTGTGCAGCATGTCCCTTACTGGGTCTATGGCTTCACCGGAGAGCGCACCCCCTGGTACCCATCCATGCGCCTGTTTCGCCAGGGTCCGGAACTGGACTGGACGCCTGTATTCGCAAATGTCCACGCGGCTCTTCAGGAAGAGGTCCGGCGCCGGGCCGCGCAGGATCGTCTCACCGCGAAACCTCGGTGACTGCCTGCTGCAGTGCGGTACACAGTGCTGCCACGACGTCGCTCCAGTCGCCGGCGCGCCTTTGCCGAAACAGGCGCATGGTCGGATACCAGGGACTGTCCATGCGCTCCAGCATCCATCGCCACTCGGACTCAGCGCGCACCATGGTCCAGACCGGCCGACCCAACGCGCCGGCAAGGTGGGCAACCGCACTGTCCGCCGATATGATCAGATCGAGCTGCGTCAAGACGGCGGCGGTATCGGCGAAATCCTCCAGACTGTCGCCGACATCGCGGAAACCTGCTGGAACCCGGCCGCCAAGCCGCTCCAGATCCGACCGGCCACTGCCTTTTTGAAGGGAAATGAAGGCGACGCCGGGAAGGTCCAGAAGCGGCAGCAGGGCTTCCAGCCCCGGCGAGCGCTTGTGATCGGTGGGAAGATCCGCGTTGCCGGCCCAGACCAATCCGACGCGCAGTTTTGCCTGCGCCGGCCCCAGCCGATCACGCCACATCCCGACAAGTGCGGGTTCGGCCGCGAGATAAGGCACCTCCGCCGGGATCGAGGCGAGGGTCGTTCCAAGAAGATGCGGCAAGCTCATCAGGGCCGCATGAACGTCATGCGCCGGTGTCGTCGCGGAGCGCCCGACAACCGCCTCCACGCCGGGCAGCGTGGCGAGGAGCCGTACCAGCGCGTCGTTGCACTCCACGATCACACGGGCGCCGCACCGCGCGATCAGCGGTGCGTAGCGCGCGAACTGAATCGCATCGCCCAGCCCCTGTTCGTCGTGCAGAAGGATGCGCCGGCCGTTGAGAGCGTCGCCTTCCCATGGCGGCGTCGACAGGCCGCGCCCCTCGACCTGACCATCGGTCAGCCGGGTGCGCCATTCATACTCGCGGAATCCCGTTGCGAGATCACCCTGCAACAGAAGGCAGGTTGCAAGAAGTGTGTGGGCCCCGGCATCCACCCGCCGCTCCGCAATGAGGCGGCGGCACGCCTCCTCCGCTTCGCCCAGCCGATGCTGACCGAGCAGGACCAGCACACGGTTCATCCGCGTCTCGGCATGGTTCGGTTCGAGGACCAGAGCGCGCGACAGGGCGTTGAACGCCGCCTCGTCTCCTCCGATCTGCATCGACAGAGCGAGGCCGAGGTTGCTCAGCAGGCCCGCGTCAGCCGGCATCAGCGCCAGCGCCCGCCGGCCGACCGCGACCGCCCGTTCGGGAAGACCGACATTCTTCAGCGCGACCGCGAGGTTGCCGTAGGCGCGATGCTCCTCCGGCTCGCGGCGGATCAACTCGCCCAGGACCTCCACCCCCTCCTCGTACCGGCGGAGCAGGAGCAGGCTGTGGGCGAGCTTGAACAGGTGGAAACTCCCCTCGGGGTCCAACCGGGTGCAGCAGCGCAGGGGCCGCAGCGCCTCGGCCGTCGCATTCCGCGCAAGCAGCCGTTCGGAAAGCTCGTGGAAAGCTTCGATGTCGGTTGGATCGAGGACCACGGCCCGGCGCCGGACCGCCTCGGCCGTCGCCACCTCCCCTCGCCCCTTCCGCTCCCGGCCTTCCTCGAACCGGGCCTCGGGCACGGGTTCCGCCTGTGGGGTGATCCAGCCGAGATGGCGGAAGCGTCCGAGCGTTTCCCGGATGCGGGCGGGATAGCCCCCGTCGATGGGCACGCGCCGGAGACCTGTCCACATTCCGGGCACGGCACCGTCGTCAAGACAGCCGGTGGCGTAGAAGCGGTCGAGCCGGGTCCGGTTCGTCTCCGGATCGCGGTCGAAGCCGGCGATCATTTCGCGGTGGGCGAAAGCCTCCAGCTTCGCGCGGAAGCGGTCGGCCCCCCCCATCCAGGTGAAGTGCCAGCCGGCGTCCGGAACCACCGTCCCGATCCCTTGCTTGACCAGATAGCGGGCATTGTTGGCGCCGATGCGGCGGATCAGTTCCCAGGGGGCGGCCGCCACCGAGACCCAGGGGTCGGGCCCCTTCAGGTCGAGGAAATAGAGGAAGATGTCGAGATGGGGGGCGACGAGCGTGGCGCCCCTGCTTTCGCCCATGCCTGCCCCCTCGTCCGGCTCCCAGCGCAGCCGCTCGACGACCGGCGCGCGCAGGATCTCGTCGGCGTCGGAGATGAGGATCATGTCGCTGGGCCGGCAATCCCCAAGGCCGCGCAGGATCGCGTCCCTCTGGCAGGCCTCGCGGTTCCAGGCGAAGCCCCCCGGATCCTCGGCGACCACGATATGGATGATCTTGTCCGCATAGGCCGCGAAGCGCTCGCGGTTTTCGGCGTAATAGAGTGGCTTTGCCGCGCCGGCATGGGTAAGGGTCGCCTCGACCAAGACGAAGCGGTCCACCACCGGATAAAGTTCCGCCAACCGCACCTCCAGCAGGTCCAGTTCGTTGTAGAACTGGAAGCAGTCGAAGATTCGACGTCCGCCAGGCGGCAACGCAGTGGGCGGCGGCAGTTCGGGCAGCGCAGTCTGGTAGCTCAGCCAGGCGTCGTAGCCCCGCAGAGCCGACCAGATGCCGGTGCGAGCCTCCTCGTCATTGTGATCGAGGTGGAGAGAGCGCTCGACCAGTTCGATCATTCGACGGGCCTCCGCCCGCCAAGCCGGATCGGCCAGCCGCCGGTCGCCCCCGGAATTCAGATGGATGCCCAACGCCTCCATGATCTGCTGCTGGGCGGAGACGATCTTGGCGGTGATCGCCGTGGCGGCTCCGACCGGAAGCGGAGGCGGCAAAACCGGCGAAAGCAATTCCTGGAACCATTTCACCCAGCCCTGCGCCCGCACCTCCCAGGTCGTTCCGGCGTTCGCATGCTCGACCTGGACGCGGAGCCGCCGGCCGGCATCGAAGGGGTTTTCACGCAATTCATTCAGAGCGACCACCGCCTCCTTGGCGTAGAGCCATGCATGCTCCTGCGGATCGTCCGGCACGGGTATGAGACGTGCGAACCCGGCACCGCTTTCCGGCAAGGCTCCCAATTGGCTCGACACCACGAGGCAACCGGCAGCCAGCGCCTCAAGCACGGCAATGCAGGAGGTCTCGGCGAAGCGATTGAGATAGGCGAGGCAGGTCGCCTCCCGCATCACTCCGGCCAACTCCACTTGGCCGAGGCCGCCGAGATACTCCACCCCGTCGGTCTCCTGGCAGCGCTGGTACAGGGCGGTGAAGGGGTCTTTCCCGGCGGAGACCTGATAGCCCTCAAGGCTTGAGCAAACGCGCAGCCGGGTTCCCGGAATTGCCGCCCGGATCAGCGGAAAGCTGTCGAGCAGCGCGTCGAGGCCACGGAAAGGCGCGCTGGTGTAGGCCAACACCGGCGGCCAGGGCTTCGTCGCCAGGATGTTCTCGGCTGGTCCGAACAGGCCGGCGAAGGCCGGCGCGATCCCATTGCGCATCACTTGGCAGCGCGTTGGATCGAAAGGGAAGGCGTTCAGATATCCGTCCATCTGCCATCGACTGACGAAGGTGATGCCGTCGAGGCAGCCGCGCACGTCGGCGTCGGCCAGATTTGCCACGGCCGGCTGGTCGATGGCATGCTGCGTCCACAGGATCAGTTTGCGTTCACGGCCCAGCTTGGCGCGCAGCCGCAGCAGCAACTCCCGATCGCATCCATTCAGGAACACGACGACGTGGAAGTCGCACAGATCTTCAACGCGGATCGAAGCGATCGGCAGGCAGCGCACCCCGGAAACGGTGACGGCCGCAGGTGTGCCGTTGACCACCGTGACCGCATGGCCGGCGGCAGCCAACGCCTCGGCAAGGTAGCAGAGTGCCGATTGCGATCCGCCGAGTGGCCGTTGACGCGGCGTGGCAGGGGTGTAATCGCCCCTTGCCGGATCTATGAATGCGATCTTGATGGTCATGCTTGAAGGTCGAGCTGGGCCGGCGCTAAATAACGGACCGGCCGGATGCCGGCACTTCCTGATGCATAGCACCAATCTCCAGCAGGAAGGTCAACCGGCATTTGCGATGCACGTCGAAAGGCTGTGTGTGGAACAGAACCTCGCCTTGACTTGGCAGCTTTCGGAAATCCATGGTTGGGGTCTGGTTGGCGTGCACACGGCGCTTCACCTGTTGGACCATGGCCACCCGCCACTTTTGCTGGAAAGGCCGCTGCTGTCCACGCTGCGACAGGAAAACCGGGAGAAATTGACGGGCTTGATGGCCGGATATGAGCGCATCAGCGCCATCGCCGAGCAGGTCGGGGATTCAGTGGTGGTCATCAAGGGGTGGACGCTGCTGCATGCGCTGGCCAACGGCTTCATCGAGGGGCCGACATCCGCACGCTTCCGCGGCAGCCGCAACGTGGGTGTGATCGCCTTCGAAGACAGCAGGTTCGACAGCGCAACACTGGAACGTGCGCGCAGCTACGACAAGCTCGTGGTGCATTCGACCTACAACCGCGATTTGCTTCTGGAGCAAGGGCTCTCGGACATCGGCTGCGCTTTCCAGGGTATCGACCCGGATGAACTCCCCGTCCTGCCTCCTGCCCGCCGGTTCGGCGACCGCTTCGTCATCTTCTCCGGAGGCAAGTTGGAGTTCCGCAAAGGCCAGGACATCGTATTGGCCGCCTTCCGCCGTTTCCACGAGCGCCACCCCGAGGCGTTGCTGGTCACCGCTTGGCATAATCACTGGCCGCACACCTCCGGAACGATTGCTGAATCCTCGTTGACGCCCGTGCCTGCGATGATTGGCGAAAACGGAAAGCTGCGAATCGTGGAATGGGCAATGGCGCATGGCGTGCCGCCGGAGGGCTTCGTCGACATGGGGTTCATCCCAAGGGACCGGATCGCCGCAATCATGGCCGATTGTCACGCAGCCGTTTTCCCCAACCGCTGCGAAGGTGCCACCAACCTCGTCGCCATGGAGGCGATGGCTTGCGGTGTGCCGGTGATCCTGTCGGCCAATACCGGCCATCTCGACCTGATCCGTGAGGGCAATTGCCTGCCGCTCCGCGAGCAGACCCCAGTGGCCGACCCGATCGGTGCGCGCCGGGGCTGGGGCGAATCCGCTGTCGAGGAGGTTATCGAACAGCTGGAATGCATCTACGCCGACAGGGCGGCTGCGCAGATCCGCGCGGAGAAGGCGCGCGCCTTCATCCGTGGAGAACGGAGTTGGCGCGCCTTCGCCGGCTCTTTCATTCAAGCCGCTGCCTGAGCCGCTCGGGTCGATGATGGCGCCAATTTGATGCCGGATGTCGGCTGCATCGACTTGGCTCCGGCATTCGGGCCCAAAACATAACGTCGCATCGGTCAGCCCTTCCGTTAGCCGTCCTTCCCTGAATCACGCATTTCACCCGATGAGAGTTCCTCAACTGACGATACCCCCCAGTGCGGTTCATCTCCCCTTCCATCGGATACCACAACGAGCAGATCCCTGGTCTCGACACTGCATCCCTGCTCGATCACGATGCGCTCGACCGTACCGGGGCGATCGGCGCGCACGATGGTCTCCATCTTCATCGCTTCCAGCGACATCAGCGCGTCGCCGGCTTCGACCCGCTGGCCCGGCCGGATCAGGATCCCGGTGATCAGCCCAGGCATCGGCGCCCCGATATGGGCGGGGTTGCCGTTCTCCGCCTTGGTCCGTCCAGCCCGTGCCGGTGTTACCGAGCGGTCCTGTACCTTGATCGTACGCGGCTGCCCGTTCAGTTCGAAGAACACGGCGCGCTGCCCGGCTTCGTCGGCCTCCCCGATCGCCAGGTAACGCACGACCAGCGTCTTGCCCGCTTCCAGAGACAGCGACACCTCCTCGCCCCGCACCAGCCCGTGGAAGAAAACCGGGGTGGGGAGCACGCCGACGTCGCCATAAGCCGCGCGGTGCTTGGCATAGTCGGCGAACACAGTCGGGTACATGAGGTATGAAGCGAGTTGGCGGTCGTCGACCGGATGGCCTGCCGCGCGATCCGCCGCAGCGCGCTCCGCTCCCAGGTCGGCCGGCGGGATCAGCGCACCGGGCCGGCCGGGCAGCGGCGCCTCGCCCTTCAACACCTTGCGCTGCAAAGCGTCCGGGAAGCCGCCCGGCGGCTGGCCGATCTCGCCGCGCATCAGCCGCACCACCGAATCGGGAAAGGCGATCTCCTTTGCCGGATCGAGCACATCCGCCTCGCCCAGCCCGCCGGCGACCATCATCAGCGCCATGTCGCCGACCACCTTCGACGTCGGAGTTACCTTGACGATGTCGCCGAACAGCCGGTTCACGGTGGCGTAGGCCTCGACCACCTGATCCCAGCGCTCCTCCACGCCGAGCGCACGCGCCTGTTCACGCAGGTTCGTGTACTGGCCGCCGGGCATTTCGTGTCGATAGACCTCCGACGAACCGGCACGTACGTCACTTTCGAACGGCGCGTAGCATCGCCGCACCTGCTCCCAATACTGGGACAGTGCTGTGATCGCCCGCCGGTCAAGGCCGGTGTCGCGCGCCGTATGCTCAAGCGCCGCGACGATGGAGCCAAGGGGAGGCTGCGAGGTCAACCCCGACAGGCTGTCGATGGCGGCGTCCACCACGTCCACCCCGGCCTCCACCGCAGCCAGCACGCTGGCCGCGCCGGCGCCGGAGGTGTCGTGGGTGTGGAAGTGGATGGGCAACCCGACCTCCTCGCGCAGCGTGCGCACCAGCAGAGCGGCAGCCGCCGGCTTGCACAGGCCGGCCATGTCCTTGATGCCGAGGATGTGGGCGCCCGCCGCCTCCAGTTCCCTGGCGAGGGTCACATAGTATCTCAGGTCATACTTCGGCCGGCGCGGATCGAGCAGATCACCGGTGTAGCAGATGGCCGCCTCGCAGATCGCTCCGGTCCCGCGAACCGCGTCGATGGCAACGCGCATGTTCTCGACCCCGTTCAGGCTGTCGAAGACGCGGAACACATCGACGCCGCCCGCCGCTGCTTGTTGGATGAAGTGGCGCACCACGTTGTCCGGGTAGTTGGCGTAGCCCACCGCATTCGACGCGCGCAGCAGCATCTGCAACAGCAGGTTCGGCATCGCCGCCCGCAGGCCGGCAAGGCGCTCCCACGGGTCCTCCTTGAGGAAGCGCATGGCGACGTCGAAGGTGGCGCCGCCCCAGCACTCCACCGAGAACAACTGCGGCAGCAGCCGGGCGTAAGCCGGCGCAGCGGCGAGCAGATCTTGGCTTCGAACCCGGGTGGCCAGCAGCGATTGGTGGGCATCGCGCATGGTGGTGTCGGTGATCAGCACCTTGCGCTGCTCGCGCACCCAGCGGGCCAGGGCGTCGGCCCCGTCCAACTCCAGACGTTGCTTGAGGCCCGGCGGTGGCGCGTCCACGGACACTGCGGGTGGCTTCGGCGGTGCCGGACGGGGAGCGGCTTTGGTCTTCAGCTCGGGATGGCCGTTGACCATCACATCGGCGATGTAGGTCAACAGCCCGGTAGCGCGGTCGCGGCGCGGCGGGTGGGTGAAAAGCTCGGGCGTCGAGTCGATGAAACGCGTGGTGTAGGTGGCGGCATGGAACTCCGGATGCGCGATCAGCGCCTGAAGGAAGGTGAGGTTGGTGGTCACGCCACGGATGCGAAACTCGCGCAAGGCCCGGTCCATGCGGGCGATCGCCTCGTCCGGTGTCGGCGCCCAGGCGATCACCTTCTCCAACAAGCTGTCGTAGTGCCGCGTGACCAGCGCCCCGGAGTAGGTCGTGCCGCCGTCCAGACGAATGCCGAAGCCGTTGGCGCCACGGTACAGGCTGATGCGCCCATGGTCGGGGACGAAGTTGTTGTCCGGATCCTCGGTGGTGATGCGGCACTGGATGGCGTGGCCGGACAGATTGATGTCGCTCTGTGCCGGGATGCCGCTCCCGGCGTCGCCGATGCGGGCGCCGGCGGCGATGCGGATCTGCGCCTTCACGAGGTCGATGCCGGTGACCGCTTCGGTAATGGTGTGCTCGACCTGGATGCGCGGGTTGACCTCGATGAAATAGAAGGCGCCGGTGTCGGCGTCCATCAGGAACTCGACGGTGCCGGCGTTGCGGTAGCCGGCAGCATGGGCAAGCGTGAGGGCGGCGTCGCACAGCGCAGCGCGCTCGACCGCCGTCATGTAGGCGGCCGGGGCGCGCTCGACGACCTTCTGGTTGCGGCGCTGGATGGTGCAGTCGCGCTCGAACAGGTGGACAAGCGTGCCGTGCGCATCGCCCATCACCTGTATCTCGACGTGACGGGCGCGGCGAACGAACTTCTCGAGGTAAAGCTCGCCGTTGCCAAAGGCGGCCTGCGCCTCGCGCCGGGCGGCGGCGACCAGATCCGGGAGCTCATTTGCCGTCCAGACGACGCGCATGCCGCGGCCGCCGCCACCCCAACTTGCCTTGAGCATGAGGGGGTAGCCGATCTCCGCGGCAAGGCGCACCACCTCGGCGACGTCGTCGGGCAGTGCGCCCGTTGCGGGCATGACGGGAACGCCGGCCGAGACGGCAAGGGCGCGCGCCGCCACCTTGTTGCCGAGCAGGCGCATGGTGGCGGCCGACGGGCCGATGAAGGCGATGCCCGCCGCGGCACAGGCGTCGGCGAAGTCCGGATTCTCGGAAAGGAAGCCATAGCCGGGGTGGATGGCATCGGCCCCGGTGCGGACGGCGGTGGCGATGATGGCGTCGATGTCGAGATACGCCTCGATGGGCCCCCTGCCTTCACCGACCGGATGGCTTTCGTCCGCCTTGAAGCGGTGAAGTGAAAGGCGGTCCTCGTGCGCGAATATGGCAACGGTCGGGATCCCGAGTTCGGTAGCCGCACGCATCACACGAATGGCAATCTCGCCCCGGTTGGCAACCAGGATTTTACGAAAGGGAGAGGCATGCATCACGATATCCCGACCAGAAGGAAACATCCGGAAGCTGTCCGGACCTGACGGAGGGTTTGCGTCACCCCTGCAGGGCGGCGTCCAAGGCCGGCACCGCCGTGAACAGGTCGGCGACGAGTCCGTAGTCGGCGACCTGGAAGATCGGCGCCTCCTCGTCCTTGTTGATGGCGACGATGACCTTGCTGTCCTTCATGCCGGCCAGATGCTGGATCGCGCCCGAGATGCCGACGGCGATGTACAGGTCCGGCGCCACGATCTTGCCGGTCTGGCCGACCTGATAGTCGTTCGGCACGAAGCCGGCATCGACCGCCGCGCGGCTGGCGCCCACCGCGGCCCCCAGCTTGTCGGCGACCGCCTCCAGAAGATGGAAGTTCTCCCCCGACTGCATGCCGCGTCCGCCCGAGACCACCACCCGCGCCGAGGTCAATTCCGGCCGTTCGGATTTCGACAGCTCCGCCGACACGAAGCTGGACATCCCGGGATCGGCCGCAGCCGCCAGCGCCTCGACCGGCGCCGAACCGGTCGCCGCTACCGGATCGAACGCAGTGCTGCGCACCGTGACGACCTTCACCGCATCCGCCGATCGTACGGTGGCGATGGCGTTGCCGGCGTAGATCGGCCGTTCGAACGTATCCGGCGACACCACCGCGGTGATTTCCGAAACCTGCGCCACGTCCAGAAGCGCCGCCACGCGCGGCAGCACGTTCTTGCCCGCGGAGGTCGCGGCCGCCAGCACATGGCCATATCTCGGCGCCATGCTTGCCAGCAGCGCTGCCAGAGGCTCGGCCAGCGCATGCGCGTAGATCGCGTCTTCGGCCAGCAGCACCTTGGCGACTCCTTCGGCCTTGGCTGCGTCCTCTGCCGCGGCACGGGCGCCTTGCCCGGCCACCAGGACGTGGATCTCGCCGCCGATCTTCCGGGCGGCGGCAATGACGGACAGCGTGGCGGGCTTGAGGGACGCGTTGTCGTGTTCGGCCAGGATCAGGATCGTCATGTCAGATCACCCGCGCTTCCGTCTTGAGCTTGTCGACGAGGGCGGCCACGTCGGCCACCTTGATGCCGCCCTTGCGCCTGGGCGGCTCGGTCACATTGAGCGTCGTCAGGCGCGGCGCCACATCGACGCCCAGCGCGTCGGGCGTAAGCGTATCGAGCGGCTTCTTCTTCGCCTTCATGATGCTCGGCAGCGAGGCGTAGCGCGGCTCGTTCAGGCGCAGGTCGGCGGTGACGATCGCCGGCAGCGCCAGCGCGATGGTCTCCAGACCTCCGTCGATCTCGCGCGTTACCGTCAACCTGTCCTCGCCCGCCACCAGCCTGGAGGCGAACGTGCCCTGCGGCCAGCCGAGCAGCGCCGCCAGCATCTGGCCGGTCTGGTTGCAGTCGTCGTCGATCGCCTGCTTCCCGAGCAGCACCAGTCGCGGAGTTTCCTTCTCGACCAGCACCTTGAGCAGTTTGGCGACGGCAAGCGGCTGCAGCTCGGCATCCGTCTGCACCAGGATTGCGCGGTCGGCGCCCATCGCCAGCGCGGTGCGCAGCGTCTCCTGGGCACCGGCCGGGCCGATCGAGACGGCGACCACCTCGGTGGCATTGCCGGCCTCCTTCAGGCGGACCGCCTCTTCGACGGCGATCTCGTCGAAAGGGTTCATGGACATCTTGACGTTGGCCGTCTCGACGCCCGAGCCGTCCGCCTTCACACGGACCTTCACATTGTAGTCGATCACCCGTTTGACGGGCACCAGCACCCTGCTCAACTCGGCATCCCTCCCTAATTCCGTATGGGTATGGCCGTGGCATCGCGCATCGCCCTGCACGGCGACCGCCACGGTCCGTTGTATCGTTACCGGCTCCGGTTGGAGTTCCCGGCCTCTACGCCACAGCCGGCTGTCCGGCCGCAGCGAGGACGCGCCGCGCCTTGCGCGCCACCGCTTCGTCGACCATGCGGCCGGAGACGACGCCGACGCCCTTGAGGCTTTCCAGCAGGATGTGGCGGGCTTCCGCCACGGCCTCCGCACTCGGCGTCAGCGCTTCGTTGATGACGGTCACCTGCCTTGGATGGATGGCCGCCTTGCCCACAAAGCCGAGACGGATGGATGCATGCGTTTCGGCGCGCAGTCCGGGATCGTCGCCCAGCATGAAGTACGGTGAGTCGATGGCGGCGAGCCCGCCGAGCGCCGCCGCCTGGACCACCCGGCTGCGCGCCAGCAGCAACGGCTCCCATGCGCAGTCCGCACCGAGATCGGCGGCGAAGTCGGCGGCTCCGAAGAACAGCGCATCGAGGCGCGGCGTGGCCCGCGCCATGGCCTCGGCCTTCTCCACGCCTCCAGCGCTCTCGATCAGGGCGATCAGGCGGGCGGCCTTTCCCGCCTGGGTCAGCAGGCCGTCCAGCAAGCGCAGGATGTCGGGCGAGTCGGCCTTGGGGACGATGATCGCGTCGGGCTGCGCGCCGGAGTGCAGGAGAGCCAGCACGTCTTCAAGCCCGAACGCCGTGCCTGGAGCGTTGATTCGCAACGAACGCCATGTTTGGCCATCCGGCGCCCGGGACAGCCACTCCATCGCTGCGGCCCGTGCCGCGCCCTTGTCGCCGGCCGCGACGGCATCCTCCAGGTCGATGATGACGACGTCGGCACCGGCCTCGGCCGCTCGATTGAAGCGCTCCGGTTTGGTGCCGGGCGTAAACAGCCAGCTGCGGCGGCGCATCATACGGCCTCCAGATCGGCCTGCATGGCGATCCGTCCGGCGGGATCGAGCGCCCACAGCGATGCCCCGTCCGCGGTCGGCATGCCGCAGAGCGTAAAGGGCTGCACGTCGAACAAGGGGCGTTGCGCGCGGAACCGGAAGGTGGAAATCCGGGCGCCGGGGTTGTGACGCAAAAACAGATCCATCAGCAGGGTGGCGATCAGCGGACCGTGAACCACAAGCCCCGGATATCCTTCGACAGCCTCGGCATATGGCCGGTCATAATGGATTCGATGGCCGTTGAAGGTCAGCGCCGAGAAACGGAACAGCAGCATGGGGTCGGCCTCGACGGTCCGCTCCCACACCGCCGCCGGCGGGTCGGCCGGGTCGGCCAAGTCGGCTGATGGTGCGGCACCGGGGGCCGCGGCCTCGCGGTAGACGATGTTCTGCAACTCGCGCAGCGCATGCCCATCCTGAACGAAGATGTCGTGCGCGACCGTCACGAACAGCATGGGGCCTGAACGTCCCGTCTTGGGTTCCACGGAAAGGATGGTCGAGCGCCGGCGCAGGGCCTCTCCCTGGCGGATCGGCGCGAGGAAATCCAGGCGTCCACCGGCGAACATGCGGCGTGGCAGCGGCACCGGAGGCAGAAAGCCGCCGCGGCGCGGATGGCCGTCGCGACCGAGCATCCCCTGCATGGCCTTCGGCAGGAAATACAGCCAATGCCCGAGCGGCGGCACCTCGCCGGACCGCCAGGGCGGAGCCGCATAATCGAGCGTGGCAGCCAGCGCCAGAAGTGGCGGCACCGTGGCGATGTCGAGGTTCTCCTCCTCGCGCCCGATCCAGTCCTTCAGGTTTTCCAGGTTCATCATACCCATCCCTCGCGGGCATCCATGTCAGAACGACTTCGGCATCTGGAGCACGTGCGTGCCGACGTGGGACAGAATCAGGTTGGTGGAGATCGGCGCGATCTGGTAGAGGCGCGTTTCACGGAACTTGCGCTCGACGTCGTACTCTTCCGCGAAGCCAAATCCGCCATGGGTCTGCAGGCACGTATCGGCGGCATGCCAGGAGGCCTCCGACGCCAGCAGCTTCGCCATGTTGGCTTCGGTGCCGCACGGGATGCCGGCGTCGAACATGGAAGAGGCCCTGTCGACCATCAACGCCGCGGCCTGCGTCTCCACGTAATTGCGTGCGATGGGAAACTGAACGCCCTGGTTGGCGCCGATGGGGCGGCCGAACACCTCCCTCTCACGGGCATAGGTCGAGGCGCGGTCGATGAAGAAGCGGGCGTCACCGATGCATTCCGACGCGATCAGGATGCGTTCCGCGTTCATGCCGTCGAGGATGTAGCGGAAGCCTTTGCCCTCCTGACCGATCAAATTCTCCGCAGGAACTTCCAAATTGTCGAAGAACAGCTCGGTGGTGGCGTGATTGATCATGGTGCGGATCGGCCGGATGGTCAGCCCGTTGCCGACCGCCTGACGCATATCGACCAGCAGAACGCTCATGCCCTCCGCGGGCTTGGCCGCCTGATCGCGAGGCGTGGTGCGCACCAGCAACAGCATCAGGTCGGAATGCTCGGCGCGCGAGATCCAGACCTTCTGGCCGTTGACGATGTACTTGTCGCCCTCCCGCTGGGCGAAGGTGCGGATGCGGGTGGTGTCGGTGCCGCTCGTCGGTTCGGTCACTCCGAACGCCTGGAGGCGGAGCGACCCATCGGCAATTCCGGGCAGATAGGTCTGCTTCTGGGTCGGCGTGCCATGCCGCAGGACGGTGCCCATGGTGTACATCTGGGCATGGCAGGCACCGCCGTTGCATCCGCTGCGGTGGATTTCCTCCAGGATCGCGGTCGCCGCACCGAGGCCGAGGCCGGAGCCGCCGTATTCCTCGGGGATCAGTACCGAGAGAAAGCCCGCTTGCGTCAATGCCTGGACGAATTCGGTAGGATAAGTGCGGTCCGCATCGAGTTTTCGCCAGTATTCTCCAGGAAAACCCGCGCACAAACGGCGGACAGACTCTCTGATCTCGGGAAACGAATCCGCGTCCATTTCAGTTCCATTAGTGTTAAGGGTTGATACGCAGGGAATTAAACGGCGCCGAGACGATATTCGTCAAACGAGATGTCATCTATGTGGGATATAGAATTTCACTATGGCATCGTGGCGGAAACGCGATGCAGCCGGTCCTTCCTGTCGGCGGGAAGAAACGTCGTTTCAAGCCATGCCTTTATGATACTCCGCGGCCTAACCCTACAGCCCCGGGTAATTCGGGCCGCCGCCGCCCTCTGGCGTCACCCAGTCGATGTTCTGGGTGGGGTCCTTGATGTCGCAGGTCTTGCAGTGGATGCAGTTCTGCGCGTTGATTTGCAGGCGTGGAGCGCCGCCGTCCTCGCTGCGGACGATCTCATACACCCCGGCAGGGCAGTAGCGCTGCTCCGGCGCGTCGTAGAGGGCCAGATTGATGCGGATCGGCGTCTCCGCATCCTTCAGCGTCAGGTGCGACGGCTGGTCTTCCTCGTGGTTGGTGTTCGACAGGTACACCGAGGACAGCCGGTCGAAGCTCACCTTGCCATCCGGCTTCGGATAAGCGATCCGTTGCGCGCCGCCGGCGTTCTTCAGCGTCGTGTGGTCCGGATGCTTGTGATGCAGTGTCCACGGCGACCTGCTGCCGATGGCCGTCTCGTAGGCCGCGTTGGCGAGGCCGGCCCACAGGCCCTTCCGGAAGCCGGGCCGGATGTTGCGCACCCGGTACAGCTCGTCCCACAGCCATGATTGCCTGAGACGTTCCTGGTATTCCGTCACCTCGCGCCCGTCGCCGCCGGCGGTCAGGTGCTCGAACACCGCCTCGGCCGCGACGATGCCAGACTTCATGGCGGTGTGGTTGCCCTTGATCTTCGGCACGTTCAGGAAGCCGGCGCCGTCGCCGACGATCAGGCCGCCGGGAAAGGTCAGCTTCGGGATCGACTGGAAGCCGCCCTCGCTCAGCGCACGGGCACCGTAGGCCAGTCGCCGGCCGCCCTCGAAAGTCGGACGGATCGCCGGGTGCGTCTTGTAGCGCTGGAACTCCTCGAACGGACTCAGATGCGGGTTGGAATAGTCCAGTCCCACCACGAAACCGACCGACACCAGATTGTCCGACAAGTGGTACAGGAACGAGCCGCCGTAGGTGTCGGGGGTTAACGGCCAACCGAGGCTGTGTTCGATCAGGCCAGGATTCGACTTGGCGGGGTCGATTTCCCACAGCTCCTTGATGCCGAGGCCGTAGGTCTGCGGATCGACGCCGTCGCGCAGGTTGAAGCGTGCCATCAGCGTCTTTGTCAGGCTGCCGCGGCACCCTTCGGCGAAGATGGTCTGCCTGGCATGCAACTCGACGCCGGGGGTGTGGTTGCCTGTGGGCTTTCCGTCCCTGCCGATGCCCATGTCCCCGGTGGCGACCCCCTTCACCGCGCCCTGTGGATCATGGAGCACTTCCGCGCCGGCGAAGCCGGCATAAATCTCGACGCCCAGTTGCTCCGCCTGCCGGCCGAGCCAGCGGCCGAGGTTGCCAAGCGAGATGATGAAATTGCCGGTGTTGTGCATCTGCGGAGGGGTCGGCAGGCGGAACGCCCTGGTCTCGGTCAGGAAGAGGAAGCGGTCTTCCTTGGCCGGGGTATCGAGCGGAGCGCCCTTGTCGCGCCAGTCCGGGATCAGCTCGTCGAGCGCATGCGGCTCGAACACCGCGCCGGAGAGCAGGTGCGCTCCCACCTCCGAGCCCTTTTCGATGACGCAGACCGAGAGCTCCTTTCCGCTCTCCTGCGCCAGTTGCTTCAGACGGATGGCCGCGGACAGGCCGGACGGACCCGCACCCACGACGAGCACGTCGAATTCCAAGCTTTCGCGTCCACTCATGTGCATTTCCATTGAGGAGGCGCAGTGGGCCTCGAGAAGGAGGGGGAGTGTTCGCATCACCGGTTTGGAAAGGGAGCCGGGCGATGCACGCCCGGCTCAAGTCCCGCACTCCGCCAGGAGGAAGAAAGCGCAGAGCGCGGGAAACTGAGGACGATGTCGGAGACGCGTGCCGAAGAGGGGCGCGATCCCAACCTTCATCTTTTCGATGAAATCCGTGGAACGGACAGCGGCTCCAGCGCAAAGGTGCCCAGCCGCATCCAGGCCGTGTTGTATTGGACCGGTACGCGGGCCTCCCCGGTCCGGCCGAGCGTCACCGCCGCACGCAACGGCCAATAGGGATCCCGAAGCATTTCGCGGCCGAGATAGACCAGATCGGCCTGTCCCTCCCGGATGATGCCGTCGGCTTGCGCTGGCTCCAGGATCATCCCGACGGCCGCCACCGGAATTCCGGCGCCGCCACGCACCGCCTCGGCACCCGGAACCTGATAGCCGGGACCGAAGGGAATGGTGGGACGCGGCACGTTCCCCCCGGACGACACGTCGATCAGATCGACGCCGTCCTCCTTGAGCCAGCGGGCAAGCTGCACCGTGTCCCCGGTGCTCCATCCGCCATCGGCCCAGTCGGTGTGGGACAGCCGGAAGGACAGCACCTTGCCGGCCGGCCAGACGGAGCGTACCGCCTGCGCCACCTCTCGGGTGAAGCGGCACCGGTTTTCCAGAGTGCCGCCATAGCCGTCCCCGCGCCGATTGGACAGCGGTGAATTGAACGAATGAAGCAGATAGCCGTGGGCCGCATGAACCTCCAGCCAGTCGTAGCCGGCCGCGTCGGCCCTCCGGGCTGCGGCGGCGAACGCCTCCACGACCCGCCGGATCTCTTCGCCGGACATCTCGCGCGGGGCGGCATAGCCGTCGTCGAACGCCAGCGGGCTGGCGCCGTCCAGCGGCCATGCTCCCTCCTCCTCCGTGAGGGGGCGGCCCTGCTGTTCGCGCGGGTCGAGTTCCCAGGGGGGGAGCCGGGCGGCCTTGCGTCCGGCATGGGCGAGCTGGATCCCGGCGGCGGCACCCTGGCTTTTCAGGAAGCGGACGATGCGGGCATGTCCTTCGACATGGCCGTCACGCCAGAGTCCCAGGTCGGACGGGGTGATGCGCCCCTCCGGCAGCACCGCGGTTCCCTCCGTCAGCACCAGCCCGGCACCTCCCGCCGCGCGGGAGCCGAGATGGACGAGGTGCCAGTCGTTCACCTCCCCATCGACGGAGCTGTACTGGCACATCGGCGAAACGCCGATGCGGTTGCGCAGCGTGACGCCGCGAAGGGTGATCGGGTCGAAAAGGCTGGGCATTTGAAATCCTCGAAGAACTCGGGCCGGGTCCTGCGTGTCCCGCCGCCCAGCTATTTCTGGTAATATTGCCATTCGAGCATCAGGCATCCCCGACGGGAGCCGTAGGGGCCGTGCGGCGTACCCGGCGGCCGGCAGGAATAGGCGGGCGCCTGGATGCCGGATGGGCCGGTCCCGCCCTCGGACTGCATGTCACCCTCCAGCAGGTAGACCTCCTCCCAATAGTCGTGCACCAGGGTGGCGGACGTGGCGAACCCCGGCGCGAAGCGGACGATCCGGGTGCGGGCCCCGGTCTTCGCCGTCTCGTCCAGATCGTCGGAGAGGAGTTTCACCTGCAACTCGGCCGGGTAGCCCTTGAGCTGCTCCCAGCCTTCGGACAGGTCGAGCCCGGTCAGGTCGATCGGGCGGCGCGGAGTGGTCATGCTATGGGTCTCCGGAAAGCGATGTGCGCCGTTGCGCAAGGCCGGTTGCGTATGGCCTGCCGGGCAAGGGTCGCGGAGGGCAGCATTCCATCTTCGCCGCACCGAAGGAAGAGCGGGGGGCCGGCCGCTCCGGCCCCATAGGAAGCGGCTATCCCGGACATAGACACCCCGGACATAGCCAACAGCGACGCGGACCGCCCGTCCGCTGCGGCGATACCTCAGGCCGTAGCTTCGCCTACGCTCAGATAGCGGTTGCGCAGGGCTTCGTCCTCCAGCAGGGCCGATCCCCTGCCCTCCCACGCCACAGCCCCTTTTTCGATGATGTACTGCCGGTCGACCACCTTGCAGACCGCCTCGATTTCCTTGTCGACGACGATCATCGACATGCCGTCGGAACGGAGCATGGCGAGGTTGGCCCATATTTCCTCGCGGATCAACGGAGCCAGCCCCTCCGTGGCCTCGTCGAGGATCAGCAGCGACGGGTTGGTGACCAGCGCCCGTCCGATCGCCAGCATCTGCTGCTCGCCGCCGGACAACAGGTTGCCCGGATTTCCCAACCGCTCGCGCAGGCGCGGGAAGACCTCCAGCACCCGGTCGTAGGACCAGCTGCGCCCGGCGTTCCGCGCGGGCGCCGGACGAGCCGCCATCAGCAGGTTCTCCCGGACGGTCAGGTTGGGGAAAATCCGGCGCCCCTCGGGGACCAGACCGACGCCGCGCCGGGCGATCCGATGGGCCGGCATCGCATCGATCCGTGCCCCATCGAAGGCGATGGTCCCGCCGCGAGGCGGGCAAATGCCCATGATCGTGTTGATCGTGGTCGTCTTTCCCATCCCGTTGCGGCCGACGAGCGCGATCGCCTCCCCCTTCGCCAGTTGGAGGGAGAGGCCGTGCAGGATGCGGACGGCGCCGTAGCCGGCCTGGACGTTCGACAATTCGAGAAGCATGCCGACCCCCTTTGAGTCCATCGGATGCTTACTGAAGCATCCGATGGACTCCAGTCGTTTGATTTTCCGTGCGATTCACGCTTCGGACGATTCCGTCCGAACCGATCGCACTCTAATGCTGATGGCCGAGATAGGCGGCTTGGACCGCCGGGTCGGCGCCGATCTCGGCCGGCGTGCCGGTGGCGATCACGCTGCCGCGCACCAGAACACTCACCCGGTCGGCCAGCGAGAACACCGCGTCCATGTCGTGCTCCACCATGACGATGGTGTAGCGGCCCTTGAGCGATTTCAGCAGCTGCACCAGCCGCTGGCTCTCGTCGCGTCCCATGCCGGCCATCGGCTCGTCGAGCAGGAGCAGCTTCGGCTCCATCGCCAGCGCGATGGCGATCTCCAGCTGGCGGCGGTCGCCATGCGACAGGTGGGCGGCCATGGTATTGGCCCGGCCGCCCAGATTGACCAGCCGCAGGCACTCCATCGCCGGTTCCTGAAGCCTGCGGTCGTCGTCGGCCCGCGTCCAGAAGCGGAAGCTGTGCCCCTGCCGCGCCTGGACCGCCAGCGCCACGTTCTGGAGCACGGTGAAGCCGGCGACGATCGAGGTGATCTGGAACGACCGCGCAACCCCCAGCAAGGCGCGGCGATGCACCGGTTCCCGCGTGATCTCCACCCCGTCGAACCGGATGGTGCCGGCGTCGGGCAGGATGCCGCCGTGCAGCTGGTTGATGAAGGTCGTCTTGCCCGCCCCGTTCGGACCGATCAGGGCATGCGTTTCGTGCCGGCGGATGTCGAGCGACAGGTCGCGGGTCACTTGCAGCCCGCCGAACCGCTTGCCCAGCCCGACGACCTGCAGAATGGAGTCAGTCATGGCCGCGCCCTCCATCGCCGCTGCGCAGGGCGCCGATCAGGTTGGCGAGACCGTCGCGCAGGAACAGCACAAGCAGGATGATGATGATGCCGAAGGGAAGCTGCCAATGGATGGTCAGCGCCGACAGGAGCAGTTCGAGCAGGAGGAAAACCACGGCCCCCAGGGCCGGGCCCCAGACCGTCGCCATGCCGCCCAGCACGACCATGACGATCAGATCGCCGGATCGCACCCAGGACATCTCGGCCGGGCTGATGAAGGTCTGCGACACGACCAGCAGGGCTCCCGCCAGTCCGGCGATCGCCCCGGCGATGACGAAGACCGCGAGACGATAGCTCAGCGGCGCAATGCCGACCGAGGACACGCGCCGGTCGTTGCCGGCGGCGGCCCGGATCACCATGCCGAAGCGGCTGTCGACGAGCCGCGTCCCTGCCACCAGCACGGCGAGCAACACCGCCAGGCACAGGTAGAAGATATTGGTCCGCCCGCCGAGCGCCATTCCGGCGAGGTCGAGCGATGCGGAGACCTGCAGCCCCTCCTCGCCGCCGTACCGCTCCAGCGCGACGAAGAAGTAGAAGAACATCTGGTTGAAGGCGAGCGTGATCATGATGAAGTAGGCGCCGGCCGTCCGCAGCGCGATCAGCCCGAAGACCGCGGCGGCCAACCCGCTTCCCAGGACCGCCGCCGGCACCAGGACCAGCAGCTCGGTCGTGCCGTGCTCCGCCAGGATCGCCACGGTGTAGCCGCCGAGCCCGAACAGGGCGGCGTGCATCAGGCTGACCAGCCCGGCCACGCCCAGGACGATGTTGAGCGAAACGGCGGCGATGGCGAACACCACCACGCGGGTGAACACGCGGATCAGAAACGGTTGCTCCAGCACCGCGGCCAGCACCGGCACGAGGGCCAGGAGGCCGACCAGGATGATGACAGGCGCCAGCCGGCGCAAAGGGTGCAGGCCGGTCCATGACACCGACGGGCGGAAGGTCGTCTGTTGAGGATTGTCAAGCATGGCTCGGAAACAGACCTCCCGGTCGCAGGGCGAGCAGGGCCGCCATGATGACGTAGATCGCCATGGACCCCAGGGCGGGGTGCAGCAGCACCCGGCCGAAGGTGTCGCCCAGGCCGATGAGCAGGGCCGCGACGAAGGCGCCGCGGATCGATCCCAGGCCGCCGACCACGACGACGACCAGCGCCAGGATCAGGATCGGTTCCCCCATCCCGACCTGGACCGCCAGGATCGGTCCGGCCATGACACCGGCCAGCCCGGCCAGGGCTGCGCCGGCGACGAACACCACGGAGAAGACGCGCGATACGTCGATGCCGAGCGCCGCCGCCATGGTCCGGTCGCTGGCTCCGGCGCGGACCCACATGCCGCCGCGGGTGTGCGTCACCAGCACATAGAGGACACCGGCCATGACCAGCCCGACCGCCAGGACCACCAGCCGGAACACCGGATATTGCAGGTCGGGGAGCAGCGATACCGATCCCGCCAGCAGGCCGGGCAATGGCATGGCCAGGGGCGTCGACCCCCAGATCATGCGGACCAGCTCGTTCGCCGCCAGGATCAGCCCGAAGGTCGCCAGCGTCTGGTCCAGATGGCTGCGGCGATAGAAGTGCCTCAGCAGAACGCGGTCGACCGCATAGCCGACCGCGGCGGCGGCCGGCACCGCGACCAGCACGGCCAGCAGATAGCTTCCCGTCGCAGCCAGCACGCTCGCCGCCACATAGGCGCCGATCATATAGAGCGAGCCGTGGGCCAGATTGATCAGGTTCATGATGCCGAACACCAGCGTGAGCCCGGCCGACATCATGAAGAGCATCACGCCGAGCTGACAGCCGTTCAGCACCTGCTCGATGATCAGGTTGAGGGTCATGTCGTGAATCCCGACTTGAGGACCGGGAGATGGGCGACCATTCCTGTATTTTGCATGTCTCCACCCTGTCTCATGAATTATTGCCGGAGGCCGGCGGTCCGGTTCGGTGGACGCAGCCCGCGCGGATGCGGATCGCACCGTCGAGCGAAGGACGGCGCGGTTGCTGATCTATCCGAGGGCATGACGTCTCAAAGGGGGCTTCCGCGAGATCGCCCGATCCCGCAGGGAGGTGCCTATCTTCCGTTTTGCCAACAAACTTTTTGGGGTGCACAGGCCCTTGGGAGCCGATTGGTTTGGAAGAATAACACTTGGCGGGCTGGCGACCCAGGTCCCAGTCGGACCGCCGGCCCAGCCATAGGATCGGCCTATGCCGGATAAGGGTTGCAGGTGAGGAAGCCGTCACCGGCAGCCGGGCGCGGCGTCGTCAGGCCGACGCCGCCTGCTTGAGAAAGCCGTCTACCGGTACACGCTGGGAATAATCCGCGTCGCCGGCCCTCACTGTCCGATGCGGGCCTTCAGCTCGTCGGGCAGGATCCGTTGCCGCTCCACCAGCTTTCCGCCCTGGATCTGGCTGACGATCACGGGGATGAGCATTTGCTGCGCCGATCCGTAGTCCGCCTTCCCGCCATAGGCGGCCGGCCCGTAGAAGGAGTCGAACACGACCTCGGGCAGGGCCGCCGCGACCTTGCGCGGATCGACGCTCTGCGCCTTTTCCATGCCGGCCTTGAGCGCCATCACGGCATTGTAGGCGCCGATCTCTATAGCGTTCAGGTTTTCGCCGAACGCCGCGCGGGCCTCCTCGTTGATCGCCTTCTGCTTGTCTGTCGCGAACGGCCCGTCGAAGGGGATGGCGGCACCGACATAGACGCCGTTGGCCGCCTCGCCGCCGGTCTGGACGATGCCGTCGGTGCCCGATCCCGTACCTTCGACCTTCACGCCGTCCCAGCCCAGCACCTTCAGCTCCCTGAGGATCGAGCCGCTCTCGCCGGGCGGCGAGGTGCCGAGATCGACCGCATCCGGCTTCATGCCGGCGATCTTGGCGGCGATCGGCTGGAACTCGGTGGTTCCGCGCTCATACCAGTCGCTCGACACCACCTTGACGCCCAGCGACTCCCAGACCTTGCGGTTGACCGGTTCGGAATCCTGCCCCGTCGCGTCGTTGGGATTGAGCAGCGCCACCGTCCTGATGTTGGGATTCTCGTTCTTCACATAGCCCAGCAGCGGTCCGAACAGTTCGTACGGCGTGTTCATCTGGGTGAAGGTCAGCGGGAATTTCGGACCCTTGATGCTGGCGCCCCAGGCGACCGTGAACAGCAGGGCGCCGTTCCGTTCCGACAGGGACTGCAGCGCCCTCACCGGCGCTGTTCCGATGCTCAGCGCGATGAAACGCACCCCGTCGCGGTTCAGCAGCGTCTGCGCCACCTTCGCCCCATCGGCTGCATTGTATTTGTTGTCGTAGGAAATGCATTCGAAGGCATAGGTCTTGCCGGCGACCTTGACCCCTCCCGCCGCGGCGACGTCCTGCGCCGCCCGCTTGCAGAGCCAGTCCGCCGCCTTGCCCCAGACGGCCGCGGTTCCGGACAACGGCACCGAGAGGCCGAGCCTGACCACCTCGTCCGCCGCCCGGCCGGTCCCGGCCGCCAAGGTGATCATGCCGCCGACAGCCAGAGCCAGCCTGACGCTTCCCTTCATGGTCCCTCTCCCTGATTTGAATTGTGGTACTGGCAAATATCCGGGAAACTGTGTATTCACTGGCTATGTATTGCCAGCGGGAATGAACCAGACCCCAACTATTCCTCCCATAGGATTTTTCTATATCCTGAATTTCTTCTGTTGCGATCAGGCCGTTCGTCCGGAGAATGTTATGCAGTTGATAAATCATTCATCGGGATTGAAGGAAAATGGTCAAGCACCCCACACATTACGTTTGGTCCGACCTGCCGTCGGAACATCTGCGCGGCTCGATCACCCGGAGTTTCATCACGAGCGAGACCGTGATGGTCGGCGAGGTGAAGTTCAGCAAGGGAGACACGGTGCCCCGCCATTCCCACCCGAACGAGCAATTTACCCACGTCATCTCGGGCGCTTTGAAATTCTCGTTCGGCGAAGCGGGGGAGCAGGAGATCGTCGTCGGAGCCGGCGGGATCGTGGTGATCCCGTCCGACCTGCCCCACAGCGTCGAGGCCCTGGAGGACACGCTCGAATACGACATCTTCAACCCGCCCCGGCAGGACTGGATCGATCCGTCCAGCGGCTTCCTGCGCGGCTGAACAGGGTTCAGCGGGGAGACCGCCGCGTCAGCGGATCCCCTTCAGCATGCCGCCATCGACCTGCATCGTCGCACCGGTGACGTAGGAACTGCGCGGCGAGGCCAGGAACGCCACCACGTCGGCGATCTCTTCCGGTTCGCCGACACGGCCGAGCGGAATGTCGCGGCCCAGGGTCTCCCACAGCTCCTCCACGCGGCTTCCCATCTTTGCGGAAGCCTTTTCCAAGCGCCCGGTACGCACCGGTCCAGGACAGACCGTATTGATGCGGATGTTGTCGGCGCCAAGTTCGATCGACGCGGTTTTGGCATAACCGATCACCCCCGCCCAGGTCGCGACCGACAGTCCATAGGTGGCAATCGGCTGGATGGCCGATATGGCGGTGATGTTGACCACACTGCCGCCGCCGCGCCGCCGCATCGACGGGACGAAGCCGCGGGTCATGCGAACAACGCTCATCAAATTCTGCTCGACCGCAGCCGCCCATCGGGAATCGTCGAAGCCGAGCAGGTCGCCGATGGGCGGCGCGCCGTCATTGTTGACCAGCACGTCCACTCCACCGTAATGGGCGAGGGATTGCGTGACGATCCGCTCGCAATCCCCGGCACTGCGGATATCGGCGGTGATGGGAAGGACCTCGGCGCCGGTCTGGCTGCGGATGCGGTCCGCCGCGTCCGCAAGCGCCGCCTCCTTGCGGGCGCTGATCGCCAGTTTCATCCCTTCACCGGCCAGCATGCGTGCGATGGCATAGCCGATACCCTGGCTGGCGCCGTTTACGACGGCGACCCTCCCGGCCAACCGCAAATCCATGATGCCTCCTGCAGGAAAGCAAGCTTCAGCGCGCCAGCCCGAGGTCACGGGCTTCGCGTTCGAGCCCTTCACGGAACGCTGGGGCCGCGATGGCGATCATCCGTTTCACCCGCTGTGACAGGGTGAGGCCGCGCAGATCGGCCACGCCATACTCCGTCACGATGATCCCGGCATCGGAGCGGGCCGTGCTGACCGGGCCGGACAGATGGCCGACGATGCGGCTGACCGTCCGATCCCCGCCGCCGGCGGTCGCCGGCAGGGCGATGATGGGCAATCCCCCCTGTGAACGGTGGGCCCCGCGCAGGAAATCGACCGCACCGCCCACCGCACCGACATGGACTCCCCGGGCCGTTTCGGCATTGATCTGGCCGGTCAGATCGACCTCGATTGCGGAGTTGATCGCGACGAAGCGGTCGATGCTCTCCAGAACGCCGGTATCGTGCGTGTAGGAGGTGGCCCGCAGCGACAGCGTCGGATTGCGGTCGGCGAACCGGTACAGCCGCCGGCTGCCCATCAGCATTCCGGCCACCGACACTCCGCGGTCGACCGTCTTGCGGGCGTTGGTCACGACGCCCCGCTCGATCAGCTCGACCACCTCGTCGCCGATCACGCCGGAATGGATCCCCAGGTCGCGCCGGTCGGCGAGATGGCCGAGGATGGCCTTCGGCACGCCACCCAGCCCCATCTGCAAGGTTGCGCCATCGTCGATCAGGGCGGCTACCTGCCGGGCGATGGCCCGGTCCACCGGTCCGGTGTCGGCTGCCGGCAACTCCACCACCGGCCGCGAGGTCCGCACCATCACGTCGATGGCGTCGGCCGGCAGGACCCCGTCCCCTCCGGTCCAGGGAGCCCGCCCGTTCACTTCGGCGATGACCAGACGGGCCGCGGCGACCAGCGGCACCAGATACTCGTGCGCGAGGCTGAGGCTGAACCCATGCGGCCCCTCCGCCACCTGCACCAGCAGCACGTCGACCTCCGCGGGAAGCCTGGCCGCCATGTCCGAGTAATGGCAGGGCAGCGGGTCGAGCAACCCGGCGGCGGCCAGCCGCCGGTTCTCCCCGCTGCCGCAATAGCTGGAGAACGTCACGGCATCGGCATGTGCCGGATCGGCCGTCCCGGTCAGCGTGATCCCCAGGAAGGCGCGGAAGCCGCCGATGCGGTGGCGCTGGGCCATCAGGGCGGTGGTCAGCGGCAGCGGTTCCGCCGCCGCCTGCCCCCAGGCAACCAGATCGCCGGGACGCACGAACTCGGTGAAGTCCAGCGCATCGAGGGTGATTTCGCGCGGCACCGCTTCAGGCCGCCTCGAACAGGGCGGCGAGACCCTGCCCCCCGCCGATGCACATGGTTTCCAGCCCGTAACGCCCCTTGCGGCGGCGCAGCTCGTGCAGCAGCGTGGTCATCATCCGCACCCCGGTCGCCCCGATCGGATGGCCGAGCGAGATGCCCGAGCCGTTCACGTTGAGACGGGAGCGGTCGTCCCAGTCCCAGCCCTTGAGCACCGCCAGAACCTGCGCGGCAAAGGCTTCGTTCAGTTCCACCAGGTCGATGTCGGCGAAGGACAGGCCGGTCTTGCCGAACAGCCGCTTCACCGCCGGGACCGGGCCGAAGCCCATGGTCGCCGGATCGCAACCCGCCGCCGCCCAGCCGGAGAGAAAGCCCATCGGCGAAAGTCCCAACGCCTCAAGCCGGTCCTCGGCGACCACGAGGCAGGCCGCCGCTGCGTCGTTCTGCTGGCTGGCATTGCCGGCGGTCACGGTGCCGCCCTTGATCAAGGGGCTCAGGCGGGCAAGGCTTTCCGGGGTCGTGGCTGGGCGGATGCCCTCGTCGCGACCGACGACCACCGGCTCCTGCTTGCGGCGGGGAACCGTGACGGGGACGACCTCCTCGTCGAACCGCCCGGCCTCCCAGGCGGCGGCGGCACGGCGATGGCTCTCGGCGGCGAAGGCGTCGGCCTCCTCCCGCGTGATCCCATGGATGCGGGCAAGGTTCTCGGCCGTCTCGATCATGCCGGAGATGCGGCCGAAGCGGTGCTCGGGCTGCGACCGCTCCCGCCCGCGGTCGAGCCGGTCGTAGAGCGCGGCGTTTCCGGACCGGGCACCCCAGCGCATGCCGGTCGTATAGTATTCGATGTTGCTCATACTCTCGACGCCGCCCGCCAGCACGACGTCGCAGGCCCCGGTCTCGACCATCATGGCGGCGGTGATCAGCGCCTGGAGACCGCCGCCGCAGCGGCGGTCCAGCTGCATCCCCGGAACCTCGATGGGCAGTCCCGCATGCAGGGCGATCCAACGGCCGACGCAGGGCGTCTCGCTGTTGGCATAGGACTGGGCGAAGACCACGTCCTCGATCAGCGCCGGGTCGATGCCGGTGCGCTCCAGCACCGCCCTGACCGCAACCGCGCCGAGTTCCTCGACCGGCACCGGCTGAAGGCCGCCGCCGAACGTGCCGACCGGCGTGCGGACCGGGCTGACAAAGGCTGCTCGTCTCATCATCGATCACTCCGGTGGCGGGATCACACAGGATCCCAGCTGAACACGTCGGCGCTGCAGTCGAGCGGCACGAAGGACGGCTTCAACGCCGCCATGCCATGCTCGACGATGGTGTCGGGGGTCCAGCCTTCGCCGCGATGGACCGTGCGCAGCGGCCGGCTCTGGCTCATCAGGACGATTTCGTTGTTGCGCGCCGCGAAGATCTGCCCGGTGACGCCCTGGGCGGCATCGGACGCCAGATAGACGGCGAGCGGAGCATTCTTGGCCGGCGTCATCCGCATCAGCTTTTCCACGCGCGCCTTCTGCTCGGGTGTCTCGGCGGGGATGCCGCTGGTCATCCGGCTCCAGGCGAAGGGGGCGATGCAGTTGGAGCGCACGTTGTAGCGCTTCATGTCCAGCGCGATCGACTTGGACAGGGCAGCGACGCCGAGCTTGGCCGCGGAGTAGTTCGACTGCCCCAGATTGCCGATCAAACCGGACGTGCTGGTCATGTGGACGTAGGCGCCCTTTTCCTGTGCGCGGAAATGATCGGCGGCGGCCCGGCTGACGAAGAAGCTGCCGTTCAGGTGGACGGCGATGACGGACAGCCAGTCTTCCGGCGACAGCTTGTGGAACATGGCGTCGCGCAGGATGCCGGCATTGTTGACCACCGCGTCGATGCGGCCGAAATGGTCCAGCGCCGCCTGCACGATCTTCTGCGCGCTGCTCCACTCTCCGACGCTGTCGGTGCTGACGCAGGCACGGCCGCCGGACCGCTCGATGATGGCCCGGGTTTCCTCGGCCGGCGTCGCCGACAGGCCGGCACCGCCGAGCGATGCCCCCACGTCGTTGATCACCACCGCAGCCCCGGCGGCGGCCATCGCGATGGCGATGTCGCGGCCGATCCCGCCACCGGCACCGGTGACGATGACGGCCTTTCCTTCAAGTAGCATTCGTCGAATCCTCGGGTTTGAATTCAGGAAGGCAAGCCCAGCACGCTCTTCGCCAGGATGTTCCGCTGCACCTCCGACGAGCCGCCGTAGATGGTCGCTGCACGGGCGGTGAGGAAAAGGCCGGCGGGATCGAGGTCGCGGTCGCCGTCGATCGGGTCGAGCAGCCCTGCATGCTCCGCCGCGATCTCCATCATGGTGTCGGTGATGCGATGGAACAGTTCGCTCTGGTGGATCTTCAGGAGCGACACGTCGGCCCCCAGGCTTTCGCCGCGGCGCAGCCGGTCGGCGAAGGTTTCGAACAGTGCGTTGTGGTCGGCCAGATCGAGCGCCAGCTGCGTATAGCGGTCGCGAAAGACCGGATCGTCCCAGGCGCCGAGATGCCGCGCCAGATGCTTCAGCCGTGCCAGCGCGTGGGCCGACTGGCGTGGCGAGCCGAGGAAGATGCGCTCGAACCCCAGCAGAGCCTTCGCCATCGACCAGCCGCGGTTGATCTCCCCGACCAGATTGCTTTTCGGTACCCGGACATTGTCGAAGAAGACTTCGCAGAACTCGTCATGGCGGTGGATGTTCAGGATCGGGCGCACCGTGATGCCGGGGCTGTCCATCGGCGCCAGCAGGAAGCTGATTCCCTCCTGCTTCCTGCCCCCTTTGGCCGTACGGACCAGCAGGAAGATCCAGTTGGCGTCCTGGGCCAGCGTCGTCCAGGTCTTCTGGCCGTTGATCACCCATTCCTCACCGTCGAGCACCGCCTCGGTCCGCAGCGAGGCGAGGTCGGAACCGGCGTTGGGCTCGCTGTAGCCCTGGCACCAGATGTGCTCGCCCGCGAGGATCTTCGGCAGGAAATGGGATTTCTGTTCCTCGCTGCCGTGACGGATCAGCAGGGGGCCGAGCAGGATGATCCCGTGGTCGGGCAGCCGCGCCGCTCCGAACCGCTCGAACTCGTCGACGTATATCAACTGTTTGGAGGCCGAAAGGCCCATGCCGCCGTAATGCCGCGGCCAGCTGGGCGCCAGCCAGCCATGGCTGGCGAGGATCAGGTACCAGTCCCGGGCCTCGTCCCAGTGCAGCCGCTTGGCCGGGTTGCGCAGGTGGCGGGGATGATGGTGGGCCAGGAAAGTCTTGACGATGGCGCGGAACTCCTCGTCGCTCAGCGCGTCGAAATCCGGCGGTTGTGTCGTGGTCGTCATGGTCTGTGTTCGCCTCTCGTCTGGAATCGCCGGCTTTACGGCCCGTCCGCCATGTCGTCCACCACGCCGTCCACTGGGGTCTGGAACGCGGCGTAGCGGCGCCGGTGCAGGGCAGCCCCACCATGGGAGGGCGCCAGCACCATCGCCTTGCGCAGGTAAAGTCCGACGTCGCATTCGTCGGTGTAGCCGATCCCGCCATGCAGCTGGATCGCCTGCCGGGTCACCAGCATCGCTGCGTCCGAGGCGCGGGCCTTCGCCCGCGACACCGCCGCCTGCGCCTCCGCGCCGACGGCCCCGCCGTCGAGGCAGGCCGCGGCGCTCTCGACGCTGGCGCGGGTCAGCGCCGCCTGGAGCATCAGGTCGACCGCGCGATGCTGGAGAGCCTGGAAGCTGCCGATCGGCACGTCGAACTGGCGGCGCGTCTTGAGATAATCGACGGTCAGCGCCAGCGCTCCCTCGATTACGCCCAGCAGATAGGCCGCGGTGGCGAGCGCAGCCTCGTCGAGCACCCGGCCGGCGTCGCCCGGCAGGAGCTGCCCCTGCACACCGTCGAAACGCAGGGTCGCCAGATGCCCGCCGTCCTGCGCCGGGGACCACTCGACAGTCAGGCCGGCGGCGCCGCGCGGCACCAGGACCAGGCCGCTTTCCGTCGTCACCAGGAACTCGTCCGCCCCATCGGCGGCCGGCACGAACCGCTTGCAGCCAAAAAGCCTGCCATCGGCGAATTTCGTTTCACCGACGGCGTCGAGGCTGCCCGCGCGCTCCTGCCAGGCGAGCAGCACGATGCGGTCACCCGACAGACGGTCGCTGCCGGCGTGCCGGCCGAGCAGGCGGACGGCGGCAGCGGCGGCGATCAGCGGCTCCGGCGTCAGGGTGGCGCCCAGCTCCTCGACCAGCGCGCAGAATTCCAGCATGCCGAGGCCGGAGCCGCCATCCGCCTCGTCGACCCGCAACCCGATCCAGCCGAGATCGCCCATCTTGCGCCAGACCGCACGGTCGAAGCCGGGTGACCTGTCGCGCCAGTCGCGGGCGCGCCGCACGTCGCCGCGCTTGGCGATCGCCTGCGCGCTGTCTCGGATCATGCGAATGTTTTCCAACCGGTCCGCATCGATACTCATAGCCCCGCACCCTTCAATTCCGATCGTTCGCGCCGGCGACGAACCGCCGCTAGGTGAATTCGACGAACCCGTTGTTGAGCACCACCGCGTCGCGTTCGGCCACCCGCGCCCGGAACGATCCGTCGCGCCAAATCTCGGTGCGTATGGTTTCGCCGGGAAAGACCGGTGCGGAGAACCGGAGGGACATCCGCCGCAACCGGTCCGGCCGATAGTCCGCCAGCGCCCGGAGCAGCGCGTGGCAGGTCACGCCGAAGCTGCACAGCCCGTGCAGGATCGGCCGCGGGAAGCCGGCATGCAGCGCCACCGCGGGGTCGGCATGCAGGCTGTTGTCGTCGCCGTTCAGCCGGTAGAGCAAGGCTTGTTCTGGACGGGTGGCGAGGTCGACGACCATGTCGGGCGCCCGTTCGGGGACTGCATGCACCGGGGGAAGCGGCCCAGGCGCCTCCCCGAAGCCGCCGCCGAAGCCGCCGCCGCCGCGCAGGAACGTCGTGCTGCGCGTCACCGCGAGAAGGTCTTCGGTTGCGGCTTCGACGATCCGCTTTTCGGTCAGCAGAAGAGCGGCCCCCCCGGCCCCCTTGTCGATCAGGCCGGTGATGCGGGTCCGTCCGATCACCTGCCCGTCCACAGGAAGCGGGCGCAGCAGCTCGATCTGCTGTTCTCCGTGAAGGACGGATTTGGGGTCGACCCCGCTATCCTCGCGGCCGAGCCAGAAGCCGGGATGGCCCAGCACCACCGCCATCGAGGGGACCGCCGCCAGATCGCGGTGGTGATCGACGAAATCGAGCTGCCGCTCGTCCAGCGGATCCTGCCCGAACCCGACCGACAGCGCGTAGAGGATCGCGTCCCGCTTGCTGACGCTCTGACGGATTTCCGGAATTTCTGTCTTCAGTAATTTTTCGGCATCGATCATTGGCGACCCGCTATTCCTGCAGACGGAGAAGTCATGCCTGGATTTCCCGTTAAAACGGGAACTCCCTGCTTGCCGCCGCATATGTTGTCGGTGCGTGTGGTCGAGCCCGGTTCCGGCGGCGGCACCTCGGTTCATGAGTGCGACGCCGGTCAGCCGGTCGGCCAAGCTGTCGGAACGATTATCTCACCGGGACTATTGAAATAGAAGACTTCGATTTTTAGAACCGTGGCAGACATAGGCCACTTCTATATTTTAAAATAGCCACTTCCATTGCCGGAGAAGCGATCCGCATATCCGGAAGCCCGGACGCCGGCGGGCTGGAGACGGCGTCCGGACCGTGGCCGCCGATCAGACGGAGCAGGATTTCCCGAAGGACGGCGGGCGCTTCTCGCGCAGGGACGCCACGCCCTCCCGCACGTCGGGTCCGCTGAAGCCCAGGATTTCCAGGGCGGTCGAGGTGTCGAAGATCGGTCCGGCCATGCGGAGCCAGTTGTTCAGGGCGTATTTGGTCCAGCGGATGGCGCTCGGCGCCCCCTCGGCGAGGCGGATCGCGGTCTTCAGCGCGGTTTCCTGAAGCTCCGCTTCCTCAACGCAGAGCGCGACCAGCCCGATCTCCTCGGCCTTCTGTCCGGTCAGCGGTTCGCACAGCATCAGGTAATACTTGGCCTTCGCCATGCCGCACAGAAGCGGCCACAGGATCACGGCATGGTCGCCGGCGGCGACACCCAGCCGGGTGTGACCGTCGACGATCTTGGCGTCCTTGGCCGCGATCGGGATGTCCGACAGCAGGGCCGCCACCAGTCCCGCCCCGACAGCCGGGCCCTGAATGGCGGAGACGATCGGCTTGGAGCAGTTGATGATGTTGTAGACGAGGTCCTTGGCCTCCTTCCAGACCCGGCAGCGCGCGTCGAAGTCGTCGATCATCTCGTCGATCATCTCGAAATCGCCCCCGGCGGAGAAGGCCCGCCCCTCGCCGCACAGGATGACGGCGCTGACGCTGGGGTCACGGTCGACGTCGCGCCAGACGTCGGTCAGCTCGCGATGACCGATGGCGTCCAGCGCGTTCATCCGCTCCGGCCGGTTCAGCGTCAGGCGCAGGACGCCGTCCGCCGGACGGTCGAACCGGATCCGCTGGTAGTTGGCATAGAGGTCGCTCATGTCCGATGTCTTTCACGTTATGGAACGCCGGGAGGCGATGCCGCCGTCGACGGTGAAGATCGCGCCCGACGTGTAGCCGGATCGGGGCGAGGCCAGGAAGACGAAGAGATCGGCGACCTCCGCCACATGGGCCGGCCGGCCCAGCGGATAGGCCCGCGCCAGCTGCAGATAGCCGTCCTCGTCGCCATGGAGCGCCTTGGCGCGCTTCCTCAGGAGACCCTCGATGCGGGCGGTCGCCACCGGCCCCGGATTGACGCCGACCACCCGGATGTTGTCGTCCAGGCTGCGCCCGCCGAGCGCGCGGGTAAAGGCCATCAGGCTGGCATTGCCCGTGGTTCCGGCGATGTAGTTGAAATCGAAGACCTCGCCGCCGTTCCCGATGTTGTTCAGGATCACGCCGCCACCGTTCTCTTTCATCAGCCGGTACATCGCCCGGGTCAGATCGATGTAGCCGAAGACCTTCAGCTCCCATCCGGCGCGCCAACGGTCCGCGTCGACCTCCCACAGGTCACCGCCCGGAATGGCGCCGGCATTGTTGACCAGCACATCCACCACGCCGCAGACCCCGACGAGGCGGTCGACCGCCCCCGGTTCGGTCAGGTCGAGCGCCTGTACGGCGACCGCGACATCGTGCTCGGCACGGATCGCCTGCGCCAGCGCGTCGAGCTTGTCGGCGGATCGCGCCACCAGATGCAGCGAGCACCCCTCGGCGGCGAAGGCGTGGGCCAATCCCTCGCCGATGCCCTGCGATGCCCCGGTGATCAGGACTTTTCTGCCCTTCAACTCCAGATCCATTGTCCCCTCCTCGCTCCCGCCACCTATTGTCCGATTGCCGCCTTGATCTCGTCGAGCGCGTCAGGGTTGCTCAAGGCGGTCAGGTCGCCCGGCGGGCGGTTCTGGTAGATGTTGCGGATCACGCGTCGCATGCTCTTGCTGGTGCGCGTCCTGGGGATTTGGCTCACCACATGGACCCTCTCCGGCCGGAAGGGTTTGCCGAGCCGCAGTTCGATGTGCTTCCCGGCCGCCACCGACAGCGCGGCGGCGTCGCGCGCGCCGCCCGTTGCGGGAACCACGAAGATCACCAGCTTCTGCCCCTTGACGGCATCGTCCACCCCGATGGCCGCAGCCTCCGCGATGTCCGGCAATTCCAGCAGCACGTCCTCCACCTCCGCCGGCCCCAGCCGCTTGCCGGCAACCTTCAAGGTGTCGTCCGAGCGTCCGCGCAGGAAATGATTGCCTTCGCTGTCACGGATCACCAGATCGCCGTGGATCCACATGCCGGGAATGGTCCGCCAGTAGCTGTCGAGATAGCGTTCGCGGTCCTGCCAGAAGGCCTTGGTCATGCCGATGAAGGGACCGAGGACCGCCAGTTCGCCGATCTGGCCGGTCAGGCTGCGCCCGGCATCGTCGACCACGTCCACCACGATTCCAGGCGAGGCGGTGTTGAAGCCCGACGGCACGATCGGCTTGACCACGACGCTGGACAGCAGGGCCCCGGATACCTCGGTGCCCCCGGTATAGTTGATGACCGGTGCCGCACCATGGCCGAAATTCTGCTGGTACCACTGGAAATGTTCGGGGTCGATGCCTTCGCCGGCGGTGATCAGCAGCCGCACGCTCGACAGGTCGCCCTGCATCGACACCGCCGCATTGGCGGCAAGCCCGCGGATCAGGGTCGGCGCTGACCCGTAGTGGGTGATGCGGTGCCGTTCGATCAGCCGCGACATGCGCGACCAGTCCGGAAAGTCGGGGGCGCCGTCATAGCAGACCAGCATCGCTCCCCGCATCAGCGCCGTCGCGGCGACCAGAGTGCCGGCGATCCAGCCCATGTCCGCCGGCCAGCAGAACACGTCCCCCCGGCCGACATTGAAGTGGACCGCGGCATCATGGGCGATCCTGACCGGGAAGCCGCCGTGGGTGTGAACGGCTCCCTTGGGCTTTCCCGTGGTGCCGGAGGTGTAGATGATCATGAAGGGATCGTCGGGCGACATCCGCGCCGACGCTTTCGCGGCGTGCGCCGCCCCGGATGCCGACACGGCATTCCAGTCGTGCCACCCCGCGGGCAGCTCCTCGTCCGCCGATTGACGCTTGACGATGATGTTGCCGAGATCCGGGAGGTTCGCCGCCGCCTCGCGCAGATGCGCCAGAACGCCGATCCAGCGGCCACGCCGGCGGAAGCCCGTGGTACCGAGCAGCGCCGTCGCCGAGCAGGAGGCAAGCCGTGCCACGATCGCATCGACGCCGAAGCCGCTGAACAGCGGCACGGCGATGGCGCCGATATGGGAGAGCGCCAGCAGGGAGACGATGCTCTCGATGCCGGTTTCCATCAGCAGGCCGACACGGTCGCCGCGTCCGATGCCCAGCCCCGCAAGCCCGCCGGCGAAGCGCCCGACCGCGTCCGGCAATTCCCTGTAGGGAATGCTGCCGACGGTACCGTCCTCGTGTTCGGCAACGATGGCCGGACGGTCGCGCAGGTTGGGGTCGTCGGCACGGGCCAAGATCGAATCGACCCAGTTCAGTTCGCCGCCGACGAACCAACGCGGGAACTCCACCCCGTCGCTGAGATCGACCAACCGGTCGTAGGGACGTTGCCAGACGATGCCGCAATAGTCGGTCACCGTCCTCCAATACCGCTCGGGATCGTCAATCGACAGGCGGTAGAGCGCATCGTAATCCGATACGCCCAGCAGCCTGCCCAGTTCGGTGACCTTTGCGGATTCGATGTCTTTCGCGCTGGGCGTCCAGACACCGGATTGGTCTTTCGTCACGGACGCCCTCCACACTGGCTGTTCATTTCAGTCATCGAACAGTTTGCCCTTCAAGCGAATAGTATGCCATGGCCCGCTCCCCCGACGGAGCGGCCTCAGATGCCGAGATAGGCCCGCTGGACCGTCTCGCTGCGCGCCAGCGCGGCGGACTCGTCCTCGGCCACGATGCTGCCGTTTTCCAGGATGTAGCCGTAGTCGGCGATCGACAGCGCGACCTCGGCGTTCTGCTCCACCAGAAGGACGTCGACGCCGGACCTCCCGATCGTCTTGACGATTCCGGCGATATCGTCGACCACCGCCGGGGCCAGCCCGATGGTGGGCTCGTCGAGCAGCAGGATCCTGGGGGCGCTCATCAGCGCCCGGCCGACGGCGACCATCTGCTGCTGACCGCCGCTGAGGCTGCCGACCGGGGTGGACAGCCGGTCGCGCAGCGCCGGGAAATAGTCCAGCACGCGCGCGAAGTCTTCGCCGACCCGCAGCCTGTCCTTGCGCCGGTAGGCGCCAAGCTCGAGATTCTCGCGGATGGTCATGCTGCCGAACAACCGGCGGCCTTCCGGCACCAGAGACAGTCCGCGCACGACGATCTCGTCGGCGGGCAGGCCGGTGATCGGCTTGCCGAACAGGCTGACGCTGCCGCCGCGAGGCTTCACCAGACCGCAGACCGCCTTCATGATCGTCGATTTGCCGGCCCCGTTGGCGCCGATGATCGTGGCGATCCGCCCCTTGCGAAGCGCCAGCGATACGCCGCGCAGAGCGGGAACCACGCCGAAATCGACGCTGAGATCCGTGATCTCCAGGGAAAGTTCAGTGGGAGTCATGGCGCTTTCCCAGATAGGCGGAGATGACGGCTTCGTCGCGACCGATCTCCGCGGGCGTGCCGCTGGCGAGCTTCTGGCCGTGGTGAAGGACGACGATCCGGTCGCAGACCTGCATGACCGCCTTCATGTTGTGCTCGACCAGCAGGATCGAACTGCCGTCCTCGTCCCGGATCGAGCGGAAAAGGTCCAGGATGCCGGCGACCTCCGACTGGTTCAGCCCGGTCAGGGGCTCGTCCAGGCAAAGCACCCGCGGCCCGGTGGCCAGGGCGATCCCGATGCTGACCAGCCGCTGGAGGCCATGCGGCAGGTTGCCCGCCCTTTCGTCGAGATAGGGAACGAGGCGCAGACGCTTGGCCGTCTCCGCCACACGGGCGCGGCGCGGTTCGCCACGCGCCTGCGGCAGCGCCCCCACCGCGCCGACCAGCAGATTGTCACGCACCGTCATGCCGCGCATCAGGCTGCCGTGCTGGAAGGTCCGGACCAGGCCCAGCCGGCTGATCTGCTCGGGCGACCGGCCGGTGACGTCGCGTCCCCCGATGAACAGGCGTCCGGCCGTCGGCCTGTGAAAGCCGCTGATCAGGTTGAACGTCGTGCTCTTTCCGGCGCCGTTCGGGCCGATCAGGCCTAGGATCTCGTTTGGGCGGATGTCCATGTCGAGATTGGAAACCGCCAACAGGCCGCCGAAACGGCGAGTCAATGCTTCGGTTCGCAGAAGTGCGGTGGTGTCGGTCATTGTCCACGAGCCTCCCGGACGGCCGGGGTGGAAGCGGCCGGCCTGCCCGGCCGGTGCAGGAGTCCGTCCACCATGCCGACGATCCCCTTGGGCATGATCAGCACCGACAGTACGATCGCGGCGCCATAGAAGACGTGTTCGCCTGCCCCGAAGCTCAGCGCGATGCTGCCCAGAAGGATCAGGAGCGCGGCACCGGCGACCGGTCCGAAGATCGACTCTTCGCCGCCGACCTTCAGGTAGGCGAGCGCCATGATCGAGAGCAGCACGCCGAAATCGCCGGGGCTGATGACGGTGTTGGCGAAGGCCTGGAGCGACCCCGCGATCCCGGCGGCGAAGCAGGCGATGGCGAAGCAGATCACCTTCACCCGGTGAACGTTGATGCCCACCGTCCGCACCACCGCGTCGTTGTCGCGGATGGCGGTCAGGAGCTTGCCGAAGTCGGACCGCTCCACCGCATGGAGTCCGGCCAGCATCAGAACGACCGCGGTCATGACGAAGGTGCCGTACCAGGCGTCCAGACCGGCCGGCGGAAAGATGCCGACCATTCCGGAATTCCCGCCGAGCCAGTCGATCTGCGTGCAGCAAAGCCGTACGACTTCGGCGAAGGCGAACCCGATCAGCTTGAAATAGGGTCCTTTGATCCGCAGCGTGACATAGCCGAACAGGATGCTGACCAGGGCGGCCATGACGCCGGCCGCCAGGATCGCCGCCAGGAAGGGCAGCTCGAAGCGGGTCGTCAGCAGGCCGGCGGTATAGGCGCCGATGCTGACGAAGGCCGCGGTGCCGAAGTTGAGTTCGCCGAACAGCAGGACCATCCTGAGGCTGGCGGCGATCAGCGCGGCGATGGCGATCCAGTTCAGCAGGTTCGATGCATAGGACGCAGGAAGGAGCGCCGCGAGCGCGATGGCGAGGATGGCCGGGGCGCCGGCTTTCAGAATTGCGTGATTATCCATGTCCCATCAACCCCTGGGGCCTGACCAGCAGGACCACCATGACCAGCGCGAAGATGGCGATGCTTGCCCGCGACGGATCGAAGAAGTAGCCGCCGACGCTCTCGACAAGCGCGATGAACAGGCTGCCGACGATGGCGCCCGGAATGCTGCCCAGCCCGCCGACGATCACGGCGATGAACCCCTTGATCAGATAGTCGGAGCCGAGCGTCGTGGTGACCACCGAGACCGGTGCGATCAGGGCGCCGGCGACCGCCGCCAGCAGCGTCGCGATCATGAAGCCGTGCCGCGCGATGCGCTGGTAAGGGATGCCCTGGAGCATCGCCGCCTCATGGTCGATCGACGCCGCGCGCAGGGCCTTGCCCACCGGCGTCAGCGCCAGTGCCGCGTAGAGCAGGCAGGTCAGGACAACGGCGACGAGGCAGAGCAGGAGGCGCTGGGAGGTCAGCGACACGCCGAAGACGGACACCGTGCCGTCGATGATCGGCGGGACCGACCGCACCGCGCCGCCGAAGACGTCGAGGTACAGCCCTTCAAGCAGCAGGATCAGGCCCAGCGACAGGATGAAAGAGCCGACGAAATCGCGCTGGAGGCGCTTGAACCCCCATTGATAAATGGCGAGGCCCAGCAGCAGCGAGGCGGCGATCCCGGCCGCGGCGGAACCGGCGAAGGCCGCCGGAAGCGGCAGGCCGGCGGACGCCAGGTACGGCATCACCACCGCGACGACCAGGGCCGAGAGGGTAAAGAACTGGCCATGCGCGAAATTGACGATGCGCATGATTCCGAAGGTCAGGGTGAGGCCAAGGGAGAACAGCACATAGATGGCGCCGATCTGAAGCCCCGTGGCAATGATTTGCAATGCGGTCTGCATGCCGCATACTCCTTGGCTGCGGACGGGAATACACCGGCTGGCAACGGTTGCAGGGGGGAACTGCAGGCAGCCGCGTCAGACGACGCCGGTCCTCCGAAAATCGGCGATCTCGCGTTCGCCGTACCCCAAGCTCTTCATGATGTCGTCGGTATCGGCCCCCAGCGCCGGCGCCGGCCACCGCCCCGGCCGCGCCCCGGCCGTCAGCATGGCCGTCGGCGCCACGAGCGGAATCGCGGCGGGAAGTCCGGGCGGCCGCACCCAGTCGAAATGTCCGCCTTCGACATGCTGGGGTTCGACCAGAGCCTCGGCGGGCGACAGGAGCCGGCAGCCCGGGACACGGGCCGCCGCCAATTCGGCCAAGCACTCCGCGCTGGTCCGCGGCGCGCACCACTCCGCGACGATCGTGCTCAGGACCTCACCATGTTCGCCGCGTCCGATGTCGTCGGCGAAACGCGGATCGTCGATCAACCCCGGCGCCCCGACGAGCCGTGCCAGGCGCTCGAACATATCCTGGCCGATCACCTGGACGAACACCCAGCCGTCGCGCGTCACGAAGAGATCGGACGGTCCCGAAATCGGACTGCGGTTGCCGGTCGCGGTCCGGGAACGGGCGCCGGACGCCTCCTCGATCAGCACCGGATTCATGATGGCGAGCGCCGTCCCGAGCAGCGAGGCTTCTACCAATTGCCCCCTCCCCGTCCTGTACCGCGCCAGGATGGCCGCCAGGGCTCCATAGGCGGCGGAAATCCCGGTGCTGTAATCGACGTAGGAGGTGGCCGACCGGAAAGGTTGGCCGGGCTGGCCGGTCAAGGCCATCGCACCGCTCATCGCCTGGCCGGTCACGTCGAAGCCGATGCTGTCCTTGCGCGGCCCGCGCGCGCCGAAGGCGGTGATCGAGACCAGGATGATGTCCGGCTTCACCGCACGGAGCGCCTCATAGTCCAATCCCAGGCGTTGCCCGGCCTTGGGCGGAAGGTTGACCACCGCAACGTCGCTGCCCGCCACGAGGCGGGTCAGGATGCCGCGCGCCTCCGGTTGTGTCAGGTCGAGGGTCAGCGACCGCTTTCCACTGTTCATCTGGTGATAGACGGCGCCCTCGCCGTCCGGGGTGAGCGGCATCACATAGCGGTCGTCGTTGCCGTCGGGCCGCTCGATCCGGATGACCTCGGCGCCCAGGCCGGCCAGCATCGCCGCGCAATAGGGGGCGGCGATGTAGCGACCGAAATCAAGGACCCGGATGCCCTCCAGAACCCCGTTCATTCCCATATCCATGCCCATTCGCTCCGGCTTGGGATTGTTCCTCCGAATAGAAGAACCTGCAAGACGCTCCCGAGATTGCCAATTCTCTTTGACTGGGTTTGTTTATATCAAAGTCATGCAGAGGGAATATCATCTATTCTTCCTTGATACTGGATAGGTAAAATCTATACGTCGTTTCAGTATTTATTTTTTATGGATATTCTGTCTTTTAATTCTATATATTATTCAGGAACGGGATCGGCAACCAATGCAGCCAGGCACCGGTTCCCGACAGGGAAGCGGGCATGCCGGTCAGCGTGAGGCGGCAAGCTGGGCCCGCAGGTTGAAGCGGTTGATCGCCTCCTCCAGGATCGTCCCGATCACCGATTCGACCTGGAGGCTGGCGCTGCTTGCAGGCCGGTCGCCGCGGCGCGCCAGATAGGCGGTCCGCTTCAGCGCCGGCTTTTCGATGGGAACCAGGATGACGCGGCCGTCGTGGACGGCATCGAAGCAGGCCGCATGCGAAAGGATCGTATAGGCGCTTGCCCGGTCAACCAGCTTCAGGATCTGCGCAAGCGAGTCGACCTCCATCACCACGTTGGTGGCGGTGCCGGCCGAGCGGGCGTGCCGTTCGATGATCTCCCGCAGTCCATGAGGGCGGCTCGGCAGCACGAGCGGCAGCTTGCAGACGTCGGAGAAGCTGCATCCTTCGACAGCGACGCCGTCGACGACCTCTGCCGACGGCCAGTGATCGGGTGCGGTGACGAGGTACAGTTCCTCATTGAGCAGGGGCTTGACGACGAGCTGGTCGGAATCGGGCGGGTCGTAGAGGCAGGCGATGTCGACATGCCCCGATGTCAGCCAGTCGAGGACATAGCCCGACATGGATTCGATGATGCGCAGGCGAACAGCGGGAAAATCGTTGTGGACAGTCTCGGCGAGCGGCACGCTCAACAGAAGAGCCATCGACGGCGGCAGGCCGATGGAAACGGCGGCCTTGGCATTGGTTCCCCCCAGGTTCCTGACCTCCTGCACGGCGACATCGACGTTGTGCAGGATGTCCCGGCTGTGACGGGCCAGCGCCGCACCGGCCTCCGTCAGGCGCGTGCCGCGGGGGGTCCGCACCATCAGTTGTACGTCCAGTTCCCTTTCCAGCTTTCCCAGCACATCCGACAGGGATGGCTGGGCAATGCCAAGGCGCGCCGCGGCAGCGGACACCGACCGGTGATCGACGATGGACAGAAAATAGCTCATCTGCCGAAATTCCATGCTCTTCCTCCCTTTTCGGAAACTTTTGTTATCACCGAATATTTTAAGAAGATGCATAAACATCTTCATTCATCCGGCCATTATTTGGTGAAACGGCCAAGTTGAACTTGACTTCTTCTTTCGTGGCGATGATGCTGCCGACGAGTTCCGAGGACATATCACGGAACGTTCGGTTAGCATTGATCAACCGACGATCAGGGAGGCTATCATTCAGAATACGGAAGATCAATCGGTATATGGAAATGATGCGGCGCCTGCCTCGAAGGATGTCGGGGCGGTCGTGAACGCCGTCCATATTCTTCGCTTCCTCTCCAGCGCGACGGCGCCGGTGGGGGTGGCCGCCGTGGCCCGCGGGACAGGGATCAGCCCGAGCACCTGTTTCAACATCCTGCGCACGCTGGCGCGGGCCCGCTTCGTGGCCTTCCATAGCGCTGACAAGAGCTACACGCTGGGCTTGGCCGTGGCGGAAATGGCGGCGGGAATGATCGGGATCGGCCATGCGGAGCTGATCCGTCCGGAACTGGAACGGCTGGCCCTCAACTACGACATGCTGATCGTGCTGTGGCGGGTCACCGAGAACGGGCATCTCGTGCTGATCGACCGGGCCCACAGCCACACGGCGGTCAGGGTCGAGATGCGGATCGGTCTTCGCGTGCCCCAGCTGATCGGCGCGATCGGCCGTTGCGTCGCCGCGGCGCTTGACCTGCCGTCTTCCGAGCTGCGGCGACGTTTCTCGACCTTGCGCTGGCAATCGCCCCCTGGTTTCGAAACCTATGCGGCGGACGTTGCCGTCGCGCGCGAACGCGGGTGGGCAATCGACGATGGGCAGCTCTATCGGGGAATCATCACGGTCGCCGCACTGGTGACCGACGCGAACCGCCAGCCGCGGTTCGGGCTCAGCGGCATCACGATTGCCGGCCAGCACTCGCTGGAACGCCTGTCGGAGTTGGGAAACGACCTCCGCGAGGTGGCGGAGGTCGTCGGTCAATCACTCTTCCCCGGACCGCGGGCCGCATAATGGAATGACGTTCAGAATGGAGAATGAACTGAATTTGCGAGACCTGCTTCTGCGGACACCGGACCATGCTCACTTCAACGGGCATTTCGCCGCATAGACATCACCGTGTTCCTTCATCACCGCGTCGCCCAACTCGATGACGGGATCTCCGCCGGCACCCTTCACGACCGTTCCGGCGAACAGATCCTGGATCGGGAAATGATTGGTGTTGAACTTGAAGTTGCCGCGGACCGAATGGAAATCGGCGGCCTTGATCGCCGCGAGAAAGGCCTTCTTGTCTTCGATCTTCCCGTTGACCTTCCCTATCGCGCTGTCCAGCAGGCGGCCGGCGTCATAAGCCTGCGCCGCGGTTGCCGAAGGCGCGTATTTATACTTGCGCATGAAATCCGCGACGAATTTCCTGTTCTCTTCGTTGCCTCCGACATGGCTCCAGATGTCGGTCACGGTGATACCGAGCGCGGCGTCGCCGATGGCCGGAAGGTTCATGTTGTCGACGGAGTAGGACATGTAGAGCGGGAACTGCTCCTTCATGCCGCTCTGTACGAACTGCTTCACGAACTGGATCGCCAGCCCGGACGGATAGAACGCGAACACGGCGTCCGGCTTCGCCGCCCGCAGCTGAGCCAGTTCGGCCGCAAAATCCAGCTGGTTCAGAGGCGTATAGACCTCCCCCGCGATGGTGCCCTTGTAGTACCGCTTGATGCCATTGATCACGTCCCGCCCGGACAGGAAGTTCGGTGCCATGACATAGAGCTTCTTGACCCCCTTGTTCTGCAGCACCGACCCCATCGCCTCGGCCAGATTGTCGCCCTGCCATGAGGTCGAGAAATAATATTCGGAGCACTTGTCGCCAGCCAGGGGAGAAGGCCCGGCGTTCGGACCGATCATGACCGTCTTGTTGCTTGTCACCCGTTCCGATGCCGCCAGCAGGGCGCTGGAAATCACCGGCCCGACGACGACGTCGACCTTGTCGAACTCGACGAACTTGTCCGCGATCTGGCGCGCGACATCGGGCTTCTGCTGGTCGTCCTCGACGAGGACTTCCACCGGCAACCCGCCGAGCTTGCCGCCGGAATGCTCGATGGCGAGGTTGAATGCGTCACGCGCATGGATGCCGATGACGGAGTTCGTCCCCGAGAGGGTCGCAACGAAGCCGATCTTGACCTTGTCGGCCGCTTCGGCACCGGCGACCCAGCAGGATGCAAGGGCAGCAATGCAGGGAACAATGACGGATTTCGTCCGGATCATGGCCGTGTCCTCCTGTTGGCCGGTCTTGGCGACCGGCCTGTTGTCATTTCAGCAAATGCGTCGTGGAGCGGCTGGCCGTATCGCGCCGTCAGGCGCGCGCAGCGCCGACCAGCAGGCTCGCAAGGGCCCCGCGCGTGAGCATCGGGGCTGGCGCCGGCGCGCTTTCCGGCGATCCGGACCGGCTGTCGGATGGATGGCCGGATGAGTGGCCGAGCGACTGGAGCAGCAGGTCCAGGAACGCTTCGCCTTGCGCGGACGACACGGGGGCATCGACCTGCAGCTCCAGCCAGCGCGTGCGCAGTTCCGGCCTGAGATGGTCGGCGGGCACATCGATCACCGGATGGCGCATGTTGGGGAACAGCACCACACCGGCCCGGCTCGCCAGATCATAGAGTGACTCGACATAGCGGAAGGAGCGGTGGCCTGGATTGATGCCCTCGAAATGGAAGCCGGTCACGCTGATCGGAATATCGAAGCAGAGCACCGCGGCTTCGACGAGGTCCCCCCAGGTCGCCGCCATGTCCGGCAGGAACCTGTAGCGCTCGTCGTCCGGCACGAATCCCTTGAGTGCCAGCTTCTGGATCGCAACGAAGTCGGGATGTCCCGTTTCGACGTCGGAGAAATAGGTCAGCTTGCATCTGCGCTGGAGCATCTCCTCCTGGATGTCCGAAACCGCCACTTCCGACACCTTGCATCCGGAGCCGATGGACAATCCCGCCGCGATGCCCGCCGCCGTTCCGGTTTCCGTCCAGAGGGCTTCGACGCGCAGGGCGCAGAAGGCGACGTGGCTGGCGGAGATGGTCGTGGTGACCAGCAGGTTGTCGACGCCCTGCGGCGTCAGGCATCCGTACGGCACCTGATAGGGAGCACGGAGCGCCCGCATGAACATCGACCCTTCATAGGTCTTCGTCGCCGAGCTGGGTTCGTCGTTGCAACGCCTGCTCTCGATCGCCCAGTCGCCGATCGCGATCGACTCCGGCTGTCTCGGTGGGCGCGGCCCCGGTCCGGCCAGATAGGGATTGACGTTCGCTTCCGTCATCTTCACCTGCCCGCGGAACCGTCGCCCTTCCCGGACATAGAGAATGTAGGGAAGATGGTCGTTCTCGACATACTCGTCTTCGGCGAGGACGAGTTGCGGCATTCCTCCTTCGGTCTGGATGAAATGGAGGAAACCCAGGACGTGATCGAAGAAATTCCGGCGGATCGCCGTCCGCTCGCGGGGATGGGAGAGAATGAACTCCCGCGTCCCTTGGAGCAGATCGTTCCCCTCGTACCGCCGATTGAGGATCATCTTGCCGTTCACCGTCGGAATGACGTCGGGACCGAAGGTGGGAACGCCGTCGGCGGACAGCGCCGTAGAGTTCCATGCGTATTTGCCGGGGTCGTAGGACGATGGCTTGGCCTGCAGGCGGCCTGGCGAGCCGTCCTTCAGATAGCGCAGGCTCAACCGGTAGGTGAAGGCCATGATGTTGTCGTCCATCGCACCCGTGCTGCCCGGCAGGATCGTCGACGGCAGGAACCCCTGGTCGTCGACCCGGCGTTCGTGCGTCGCGGTGTAGATCACGCCGGCATGCGGCTCCTCCGCGGAGCGGGCTTCACGACCGATGTCGAACGGCGCTCCCGCCCAGGCCGCCACGTCGCCTTCGTAGCTCGCATCGATGAAAACCTTGCCGCGCACCCGGTTCGGCTGCGTCGGCTCGGCAGGCGGGTTGCCGAAGGAATCGCTGGCCGGTTCCCAGTGAACCTCCCTGAGGCGGTTCCGGTCGACCACGACATCGACGGGAACGGCACCGGTGATGACCGTGATGGTCCGATGCTCCGCCAGAAGCTCGCGCCAGATGCGTTCGGCGACATGGAACTCCCAGAAGACGTCCGACCGGCTCGAGAGCATCGGATCGACTAGGCCGACCTGCTTGTAATGCTTCAGCACAAGGTCAACGAACTCTTCCGCGATTCCGCTCAGGGCTTGCAGCGAGCCGGTATCGAAGCAATGCACACCGTTCGTCGTCACCCCACCCAGGGTCGGCGTCGGTTCCAGGACGACAACCTTCATGCCACTGCGGGCTGCGGCTATGGCTGCGGAACAGCCGGCTGCCGTTCCGCCGACGATGACGACGTCCGCTTCGAGGTCCGCGTAATTCTGCCTGTCCGACATGACGTTCCTTCCCATCCCGAATGCGCCGGAAATAGCGGGGATTGCTCGCAGCGCTCAGCCGGCTTTATGTATGATCCGCCTTTTACAGGCGGTATTCTCACGACCCAGCCAATTCGTCAGCTTCGCGACTGGCCGGTATAGCCGCGTTACAATAAAGCCCTATCTCCGCATGGAAATGAAGTCAAACGTGACCGCGCGGCTCCTTTGGCCGCCATAGGTTTTACCTCTATCCACCAATGCATCTGGAAAGAAACAACAATGGAAAAGGACTGGCGGCCGATAGGTGACGACCGCAAGTATTCCGGGGACAGAAATGCGGCCTGCCAATTCACCCCGCCAAGGACGGGGCAAGCCTCGGGCCAGCTATGCTCTGCACCCAGTCCACGAACACCCGCAACGCGGGTGAAAGATGCCGTGACGACGGATAGAGGACAGACACGGGAACCGGCTCGGGAGCGTATGAACCAAGCACTTCGCGCAGTTCACCGCGCCTGACAGTGTCGGCGATGGTGAAATCGGACAGGCGGGCAAGCCCGAATCCTGCTCTGGCGAGGTCCCGAAGCGCAAAGGTCTCATCGACCACCAGACTGGTCCGCATGGTCACGGCCGTCGGTACGCCACCGTCATTGAAGGTCCACCCATCGGGCCGGCCGTTGCGGGAGGACGAATAGCCGATGGCGAGATGATCCTGCAGGTCCGCCAGCCCTTGCGGCTCACCGTGCGCGGCAAGATAGGACGGTGCAGCACAGATAACCCAGCGGAAGCAGCCTATCCGCCGCACAATGAGGCTGGAATCCGGCAGGGTTCCGGTGCGGATGACACAATCGATCCCTTCCTGGACGAGATCGACCAGCCGGTCACTCATGCCGATCACGAGGTCCACCTCCGGATAGCGCTCGCGGAATCCTGGAAGTGCGGGAAGAATGATCGAACGCCCGATGGAGGCCGGCATGTTCACCCGCAGCCGCCCGCTGGCGCGCCCGCGCCCATCCCGCAGCCCATGCTCGACGGCATCGACCATGGACAGGATCTGACGGCTCTGCTCGTAATAGGCCTCCCCGTCCGGGGTCAGCTTGATCTGGCGCGTCGTGCGGTTGATAAGCTGGACTCCAAGATGCTGCTCCAGCCTCTGGATCGTCATGGTGACCGACGAGCGAGGGAGGGATAGAGCATGGGCGGCCTTCTGGAAACCGTTCGTATCCACGACATGGACAAAGACCTCCATGGCCCGCAGTCTGTCCATACGTTCCTCCCTTGAAGCTCAGTGGTTTCGATTTCCCGCGAACGAGCGTCGAACCGGCGCGCCGAGCGGCCGCTCTGTTCCACCATCGGCATCCACGTTCATATAATGTGAACTTTCAAGTCAAACATCGTGGGATTGTTCGCAGATACCTGTCGCGATACCTCCTGATCCACGAAATGCAGGGTCTGCCACCCGCCTCCGCCGAGCACCGGAACATCCTCGTACGGGCATGGCGATGATCGGGGGTCCCTTGGATCGGGAGATCGACGACATGCCTTACAGGCTGACCATCAACGGCGAGACGCGGGAGGTCGACGCCGATGGCGACACGCCCCTGCTGTGGGCGCTCCGGGACATCCTCGGGATGACCGGAACGAAATTCGGCTGCGGTGCCGGCCTTTGCGGCTGCTGCACGGTGCATGTCGACGGTGTGGCGACACGCGCCTGCCAGACGCCGATCGACAGCGTCGGAACCGCCGGGATCGTGACCGTCGAGGGCGTGGACCGCACCGACGCCGGCCGGCGTGTCCAGCAGGCCTGGATCGACCTGGAGGTGGTGCAATGCGGCTATTGCCAGCCCGGCCAGATCATGTCGGCCGCCGCCCTGCTCGCCGTCACCCCCGACCCGTCCGATTCCGAGATCGACGAGGCGATGTCGGGAAATCTCTGCCGCTGTGGAACCTACAATCGCATCCGCGACGCGATCCGGCACGCCGCCCAGCTTCCCAAGCCGGCCATGGGGGCGGCGCCATGACGAGCCCCGCTACCCGCCAGGGCCACGGCCCATCGCGCCGCACCTTCCTGTCCGCAGGCCTGTCCGCCGGCATCGCCGTCGGCGGCGGGCTGCTGGTCGGGGTTCCGCTGGCTGCGCCGGTTCTCCCGAAGGACGGCCCGGCCGGCTTCGCCCCGAATGCGTTCATCAGGATCGCCCGGAACGGCACCATCACGCTGACCATGCCCTATGTCGAGATGGGGCAAGGCACCTACACCGCGGTGCCGATGCTGATCGCGGAGGAGCTGGAGGTGCCGCTTGCCGCGGTGACGCTCGAACACGCGCCGGCCGACGACGTGTTATACCGCAACCCGATCATGGGAGCGCAGGAGACAGACGGTTCGCTGTCGATGCGCGCGGCGTGGGAGCCGATGCGCCGCGCCGGGGCCACGGCGCGGACGATGCTGGTCGCCGCGGCTGCGGCAGAGTGGCGGGTGGACGCCACCGAATGCCGGGCGGCGGAGGGCTTTGTCGTGCATGATCGGACACGACGCCGCATCGCCTATGGCGACCTTGCCGAACGGGCGGCAACCTTGCCCATACCGCAACAGGTGACATTGAAGGACGCCTCCGCCTATACCCTGATCGGACGGCCGCAGAAGCGGTTGGACTCGGCGGACAAGATCAACGGTACCGCGATCTTCGGCATGGATGTGCGATTGCCGGGCATGAAAATCGCCGCGGTGATGGCCTCGCCGGTGCTCGGCGGACGGATCGCCAGCCTGGACGACCGCGAGGCACGCCGGGTAACGGGAGTCCGCGACGTTGTTCGCCTTGACGATGCCGTGGCGGTCGTGGCCGACCATTGGGCGGCCGCGAAGAAAGCACTCGATATCCTGGCCGTCACCTGGGACGATGGGCCGAACGCCGGCTTCTCGACGGCCCGCCTCAAGGGCGACCTGGAGGCCGCTTCACAGCGTGACGGTGTGATCGGCGACGAGGCCGGCGATGAGGCGGGCGCCTTCGCAGGCGCGGCACGGCGGGTGGAGGCCATATACCGGCTGCCGCTGCTGGCACACGCCGCCATGGAACCGCTCAACTGCACCGTCCATCTGCATGGCGGACGCTGTGAGGTCTGGGTCGGCACCCAGGCGGCGACCCGCGCCCAGGCCGCCGCGGCTGTCGCCGCGGGCCTGCCGCAGGATCTTGTGGCGATCCACAACCAGTATCTCGGCGGCTCGTTCGGCAGGCGTGCCGAGACCGACAACATCGTCCAGGCCGTGTCCATCGCGCGGCGGCTGGACCACCCGGTCAAGGTCGTCTGGAGCCGCGAGGAGGACACGCAGCACGATTTCTACCGGCCTGCCTACCACAACACGCTGAGAGCCGGACTGGACCGGGACGGCCGGGTCACGAGCTGGTTCCACCGGGTCGTTGGCCCGTCGCCCCTTGCCCGCTGGCTGCCGCCGGCCGTTCAAAATGGGCTCGACCCCGATGCGGTTACCAGCGCGACCGGTCCCTACCAGTTCCCGAACCGGCATGTCGATTATGTCCGGCATGAGGAGCACGCTTTCCGGTCCGGTTTCTGGAGAGGCGTCGGAACCACGCACAACGCGTTCGTCGTCGAGAGCTTCATCGACGAACTGGCGACCGCGAGCGGGACCGATCCGCTGGAGTTTCGCCAACGGCATCTTCGGGATGACCCTCGCCTGCGGGCCGTGCTGGTTCTGGCCGCGGAAAAATCAGCCTGGAGCGAGCCATTGCCTCCGGGAAGCGGTCGAGGGATCAGCCTTCTTCAGGATTTCGGCGGAACGATCCTCGCCCAGGTCGCCGAGGTTTCCATCCAGGACAGCGGATCGTTTCGGGTTGACAGGGTCACCTCCGTCGTCGACTGCGGCAAACTGGTCAATCCCGATACGGTGATTGCCCAGATCCAGGGCGGCGTCATCTTCGGCCTCTCCGCCGCACTCTACGGCCGGATCACCTTCTCCGAGGGACGTGTCGAGCAGGGAAATTTCGACAGTTACGCCGCGGTGCGGATGGACGAAGCTCCACGCGTGGACGTTCATCTCATTGAAAGTGGAGAGGCGCCATTCGGTGTCGGTGAATCCGGCACGTCCGGCATCGCCCCCGCCATCGCAAACGCCGTCCACGCGGCGACGGGCAAGCGTGTCCGGCATCTGCCGATCGTACGCGACAGATGAGCCGGCATCGGGCCGATGGCGTCGTGTGTTTCCTATAAATGCACGACGCCATAGAACGTTATCCGCTGGAATGTTGAAGAAATTTGGATACGGCATTGAACGGGCACAGGTGGTTGCGGGGACGCGAAGCCACCGAGAATCGAAGCTGCCAGCCATAGACATCTGACAATATCAGATAGGGTGGTATCGGCTCCGACTGCATAAGCAACTCGGCAGTAGGACGATGTGCGCGGAAGGTTAGCTCAGAAACGACGGCTGCAGGCCGAACTTCCGTACGATATGCTTCAACAGCCAGCCGCTCCCTTTAGTTAGGAATGATGCCAGGCAGCCGAGCTCTTTCGTGAGAGACAGTCTTGTGCCGTCCGTGCCTCTCGGAGCCTAATGAAGTTACTTAGCGAACCGAGGGAAGATCAATTTAGGAATAGCGCACGTCCTCGTTATCAATTTTGAGGGGATCACGGCCGCGCTTGGACAGCCAGGAATAGACCGGCGGTATCCGGTCCGCAATCGATTCGACATGGATGTCGATCAGGCCGGGGCCGCTGTTGTAGGCGAAAGCTTCCGCCAGCGCCCTGTCCAGTTCAGCCGATGTCCGCGCCGTCCAGGCCTTGACACCGAAGGCTTCGGCGATGGCCTGTCCTTGCGGCGGCATGAAATCCACGCTGAAACACTGGTTGTGGCCGCGCAGCCGGTGAAGCCCCTTGATCCAGCCGAAGGTACCATTGTTGAACAGCAGAAGTACGGCCGGTACCTGCAGCCTGACCAGCGTTTCCAGTTCACCCACCGCCATACCGAAGGAGCCGTCGCCGAATATGCCGATGGGGCGGCGCTCCTTGTCGGCGAACCAGGCACCAACGGTGGCCGGCAGGGCGGAGCCGAGCCCGCCGAAGGCACGTGGAATCGCGAAGCGGGTGCGACGGTCCTTCAGCTTCAGGAAGCGGGTCATGTAAGGAGTCGGCGTTCCCGCATCGGAATAAATGTGGGCCGGTTTGCCATAGGCCTCCAGCGCCTCATTGAAACAACGAACCACGCGCTCCGGCCGCAAAGGAAAAGAGTCCGAGTTCAGCAGCGGTTCGGCATTGCGCCAGAATTCCGCGCGCAGCCCGTTCAGCTCATCGACCCAGGGCTGAATCTTGTCATGATCGCGGTCAACCGGGACAAGGTCGATCAGCTGCGCCAGGGTCAGCTTGGCATCACCCGGTACCGACAGGACATTTTCGTAGTTGTTCGCCATGATCTCGGGAACGATGTCGATCTGTGCGACACGCTTGTTCAGTGTGATTTTCGGGAAGGTCCAACCGATGGTCACCACCGACCCCATTTTCGAGCCGACGAACAGCACGAAGTCGGCATGCTCCAGCGCCCAGTTGGCGTGGGGATGGAAGCCGTTGTCGCCGATCACCCCGACCGCCAGGGGATGATCGTCCGGCATGGTGCCCTGGCCGGTCATGGTGGTGCAGACCGGAATGTTCAGTCGCTCGGCCAGCGCTGTCACCTCCGGTCCGGCACAGGAACGGTTCACCCCGCCGCCCGACACGATCAGCGGCCGTTCGCTGGCCGACAGCAGCGCCATCAGCCGCTGCAGCGCGTCCGGAGTTGGCAACGTCGGATAGGCCGGGAAGCTGGTACATTCCTCCTCGACATGCAGAGAAACGCGGGTCGGATCGACTTCGGCGCGCAGCATGTCCTCGGGGATTTGCAGGTGGACGGCTCCGGGCTTGCCGGAACAGGCGACACGGAAGGCGCGCCGCAGGATTTCCGGCAGCTTCTCAGCCGATTTCACCTGCACCGACATCTTGGTGACCGGCTCGAACAGGCGGGCGCAGTCCAGCTCGGTCAGCACACCCCGTCCCTCGCCGGGCAGCGGAATGTCGATGGTCAGCAGAATGACCGGCACCGACGAGGCATTGGATTCGGCAACCGGCGGCAGCGAATACATTGCCCCGGCGCCCGAGGGGCACTCGAACACCGCCGGCTTGCTGGTGAAGCGGCCATAGGCGTCGGCCATGTATCCGGCGGACCGCTCGTCACGCGCCATGACATGGCGGATTTGCTCTTCGCGCTCTTGCAGCGCTTCATAGAACGGCACGTTGGTGTCACCCGGAACGCCGAACACGACGTCGACTCCATAGGCGATCAGCATCTCCACCAGGATATCCGCGCCACGCATCGTGATCTTCTCCTTGGAAGCGAAATGTCATCTTGAGAGGGGTGGTCAGGACGCTAGAGACTTGTGTTTGACGATCGGATTCACGCTTCAAATCGATTTTGATTCTACGCTATCCGATCTAAGCCCGGCCCAAAGCGAAGCGGCCGGCGGCAAATGGTGTCACGTCGCGAACGGGACTGGTTCCGGCGACCAGATCGGCAACGATGCGACCGGTGATCGGCCCGCTGGCAAAGCCGACATGACCATGGCCGAAAGCGTGGATGATGTCGGAGGAGCGCGAAGCCGGGCCGATCACCGGCAGGCCATCCGGTGTCGAGGGGCGATGGCCCATCCAGCGGTCGCGCAGCGCCCCGGTCCCGTCCGGCAACCCCGGATAGGTCTTCCTGGCATGGCTGACCAGGATGTCGGCCCGCTTCCAGTCGGGCGCCGCGTCAATGGAGGCCAACTCGACCTGACCCGATAGGCGCAGGCCGGCGGCGGTCGGGGTATTCGCCATGCGGCCGTCGCTGGGCATCACCGGATGACGCGGGCCGGCCGCCCCATCCTCGACGACGGCGTGATAGCCACGCTCGGCCTCCAGCGGGACATGGTCGCCAGCCAGGGCGGCAAGCGTCCTGGAACGGATGCCAGACGCGATCACCGCACGGTCGCACGGGATGGCCCCGTCCTGGATTTCAACCGCCGCCAGCCGGCTGCCGTCAAAGGCGAAACCGATGGCGCGGGCCGGAATCAGGCGGGCGCCCAGCGCCACCGCATGCGCGACGATGGCCGACACGTATCGGCCTGGATCGCGGCAATGCGCACCCTGCTCCACCAGCACGCCAAATCGGTACAGTCCGGACAGGCTGGGTTCGCGGGCTTGCAGCGCCGTGCGGTCGAGTTCGCGCCATGTCAGGCCTGTCATCCGACGCAGCCGCCAGGACAGCGCCTCGGCTTCAAATGCCGTCCGGTCGCGGTAGGCGTAGAGCAGCCCGTCCCGCAGGATGAGCTCACCACAACCCACTTCTCCGGCAAGCGCCACATGGCGGTCGGGGCTGTCGGCCAGAATCGTCGCCAGCGCCGCGGCCGTCCGTTCGACCCGGCCGATGGTGGCGCCCGCCATGACGAAGCGGAGCAGCCAGGGCGCCAGCCGCACCAGATGCCTCCAGCGGATGACCAGCGGCCCCTGCGGATCGAGCAGATATCCCGGCACCTGCCGCCACAGGCCGGGCATCGACATCGGCACCACCGAGGCCGGGCTGATCCAACAGCCGTGACCGTAGCTTGCCGACTGGCGCCCGCCGGGAGTTTCCGGTTCGAGGATGGTTACGCGATGACCGTCGCGGACGAGTTCCAGCGCGCAACTGGCGCCGACGATCCCCGCGCCTGAGACAACTACGTGCATTACCGCCCTTTCACGCCTTCTGAGAGGCAAGCCGTGGGACAATCCGAAGCCGTGCGGCGCTGGCCATCTGGGGCACAGGACGCCAGTCACCGCCGCCCGGAGCCGGACCGATGCTGGATGTTTGGGATCGACGGAAGCCGGGCTGGCCGGTTCGAACTCAGCCCGCCGGGATGGAACTCGCCGTCAGGACGGTCCCAGCCCGTTGTGGAAATGGCTGAGGAACGCCTGCGTCGCCGGTTGGGACGGAGCCTCGATCACCTGCCGGGCCGGCCCTTCCTCTACGACGCGGCCGTCGCGCATGAACACCACGCGGTCGGCAACATCGCGGGCAAAAGCCATCTCGTGCGTCACCAGCAGCATGGTCATTCCTTCATCGGCCAGCGAGCGGATGACCGCCAGCACCTCACCCACCAGTTCGGGGTCGAGCGCGGAGGTCGCCTCGTCGAACAGCATCACCTCCGGCTTCATCGCCAGGGCACGGGCGATGGCGACACGCTGTCTCTGTCCGCCCGACAGCTTGTCGGGATGAGCGGTGGCCTTGTCGGCCAGACCGACCTTGGCGAGCAGGCTGTGGGCGAGGTTCCGCGCTTCGGACTTGGGCATGCGCAGGACCGTCACCGGGCCTTCCATCACATTCTCCTCCACGGTCATGTGCGGGAAGAGGTTGAAGTTCTGGAAGACCATGCCGGTCCTGGCGCGGAAGGCGGCCAATTCGCGGTCGCCCGGCAGCCGGTGCCCACGGCTAAAGTCCAAGGCCTGCTCCCCGACCCGGATGAAGCCCTGATCCGGTACGGTCAGCAGATTGATGCTGCGCAGCAGCGTGGATTTTCCCGAACCGCTCGGTCCGATCAACGCCACGACGCCGCCCTTGGCGACGCTGAGCGTGATGTCCTTCAGCACCTCAAGCTTGCCGAAGGATTTGCGAACTCCCACCAGCTCGATCATCTTCTGGGCGGACATGTCTTTTCACTCCCGCAACAGGTGGGCGCCGTCACCGGCTCATCCGTGCTTCCAGCCGGTGGGCGAAGCGCGTCAGCGGGAACAGGATGATGAAATAGATCACGGCGATCATCGTGTAGGTTTCCAGCGGCCGGTAGCTCGCCGACGTGATCAGCTGCCCCTGATAAAGCAGGTCCGGAACCGCCAGCACCGACAGCAGCGACGTGTTCTTCAGCTGAAGCACCGTCTGGTTGACCAGCGGCGGCACCATCCGCCGGAAGGCCTGGGGCAGGATCACCCGGCCCATCAGCTGGTGCCGCCGCATGCCCAGCGCCCGGCCGGCATCCCATTGCCCCATGTCGACGGAGATGATGCCGCCCCGGATGATCTCACCGAAGAAGGAGGCACCGTAGAGCGTCAGCGTAATGAAGGCGGCGACGGATGGGCTCAATTCGATGCCGGTCAGGATCGGCAGCGCGTAATAGACCCAGACCAGTTGCACCAGGACCGGGGTGCAGCGGAAGATCTCGATGAGGCCGGTCAACGCCGCCGTGGCGATGCGCATTTTCGACAGCCGGGCAAGCGCGATCATACACCCCACCGCCAGACCGGACACCGCTGTGCCGATGGTGAAGCCGAGCGTGTAAAGGATGCCGATTCCGATCAGACCCTTGTATTGCAGCAGGAAACCAAAATCCCATTGATACTGCATCTATCGATCCCGTGTGTGTGGTCCGTGCGGACTCGGCCGATCCCTGCCGATCACCACCGGCATCAGGTGGCCGGAATTCCGGATTGCAGCCAGCGGCCGAGCGTCAGGACATCGAAGACGGGAAGCCCGTACCGGGCGGCGATCAGAGGGGTGAAGGGCGGCAGGTTGGTACATTCCAACAGGATGGCGCCGATGGCCGGCTCCCGCCGCATCAGCCCCTCCACCACCGTCATCAGTTCCGCTTCGAGGCTCGGCCGGTCATAAGGCTCGTTCTTCTCGATCAGCCGATGGAAGGCGCCCCCCCGCGGCAGGCCGGCGACCGGCGGCAAGGGAACCGTCTCCGCCAGACCGGCTTCGCGGAAATGCGCCGGCGTCAGCGAGGCCGCGTCATAGGTGATGATACCGATCCTGCGGCCGGACGGCAGCATCGCGGCGATCTGCGGCACTTGCAGCAGGCTGGAGGTGGCAAGCGGACGCGACAGCCGGGCGGCGAGTTGGCGCTGGCGCAGCACAAGGAAGCCGCAGGAGGTGAGAAGCGCCCCCGCCCCCTGGCGGATCAACTCCTCCCCGGCTTCGACGAAGGCGTCCATCAGTCCGCCCTCGCGTCCGTCGACGACATCACGCGGCAGCGCACCGGACACCGTCCGATAGAGGATGGGAAAGGGCCAACTGCCGGCATTGCCGACATCGCCGACCGGCCGCTCGAACGCAGTGTCGAGCATGATGATGCCAAGCGGTCTGTTCATGTCCGGTCCCTCCGCAAAAATCGGCCAGCCAGTCCCCGGAACCAGGGTCAGAACTGGAGTTCGGACGGGATGTCCTCCTTGCGGACGCCGACCAGTTCGAGGCTGGACGTGATCCAGTCGGTGACCACGCCGGAGGAGCGGTTGTATTCAAGCCAGTTGTCCACGAAGGTGCGGAAACGTGCGCTGTCCTCGGCTCGCACGCCGGCGCAGGTCGGCTGGCGGATCGCCGGGCCGGGAATGACGATCTTCCCGACATTCGGATTCTTCTTGACTGTCACCAGCGACAGCATGGCGACCTGGATGACCAGATCGGCGCGGCCGGTCTGGACAGCCAGCGTGGCCTCGTCCGGGGTCTTCAGGGCGACCAGCGTCGCTTTCGGCAGAACGCGGCGGGCGAACAGGTCATGGGTTGACCCTATGTCCACCGCGACGCGGATGTCCGGCTTGTTCAGCTCCTCCCACGTCTTCGGTTCGAGCCCCTTCTTGGTGATGATGGTGAAGGTGTTCTGCATGATCGGCCGCGTGAACTCCACCACCAGCGCCCGCGACGGCGTCGGGCTCAATCCGAACATGATGTCGATCTTGTTGGCCTGCAGGTCCAGGACGGCGTTGCCCCAGGTGGTCTCGCTGATCTCCGGCTCCGCCTCCAGCGACTTGGCCAGATCACGCGCCATGCTCATGCAGAAGCCGGACCATTCGCCGGTGGCGATGTCCTTGTGATAGTAGGGTTCCGTCCCGACGATGCCGGCCACCCGCAGTTTCTTGGTGCTGCGGACGCGGTCGAAGGTCGATCCGGTGGCCGGCTGCTGAGCATGCGCCGACGCGGGAATTGTCAGGGCACCCGCACCGACCGCGGCCGTTCCGGCGGCGGCAATTCCGACAAGTCCGGCGAAATCGCGTCTGCTGACCATTTTGATCCCCTATCCGTTCATTGTTTCCGCATTTCCTTCAACCCAAGGCGGCAACTTGACCGAGAAGTATTATCAATTCCGCAGTCTATGCCTTCCCCTTCGGGCGGGATCGTTTCGTTGTTAAGACTATTTGATGACGCAGTTCGTGCTCGGAGAAAAACATTGAAAAATACGTCTACCATGACTTTTAATCATGGTACGGTAGGCGGGTGACCATGCGACGATATCTTCCCTCACTTTCTGCACTGCACGCGTTCGAGGCGGCGGCGCGATTCATGAATTTCACCAAAGCTGCGGAGGATCTCGGCCTAACCCAAAGCGGCATCAGTCGGCAGATCCGGAATCTCGAGGAATTTCTCGGCGTTACCCTGTTTCACCGCTCAGGTCCCCGTTTGGTCCTGACGGAGGTTGGCGCCACCTATTACCGGGATCTGGCGCTGGCGCTCGACAAGCTGCAGGAAATTTCCATCGACGCGGTCCGCGGGCGCAGCATCGATTCTTCTCTGATGATCGGAACCCACCATACGCTCGCTTCGCGCTGGCTTCCGGCGCGCCTGGGGTCCTTCATCGCAGCGCACCCCGAAATTCCGATCGAAGTCTCGCCGGCCCTGCCGACGACCGATTTCGACACGACGCGGTTCGACATCACCATTTTGCGCGGCGGCGGCACATGGCTGCACACACGGTCCATTGAGCTGTTCGCGGAAAAGCTTGCAGTCGTCGCATCCCCCGACCTGATCGCCGCCGGTGAGAAGCTCGACCCGCTGGAGTTTGCCAGATTTCCGATGCTGCAGAACGCCAGCCGCCCCAGCCTGTGGCTTCATTGGCTGCGCATGGCCGGACTGAGCTACAGCGGACGGATCCAAGGCAACCGCTTCGCCCACAACGACATGCTGATCAACGCGGCTGTCCACGGTATCGGCATTGCCGTAATCCCGGTCTGCTACATCGAGCGGGAATTGGCATGCGGCGAGTTGCACATGCCATTTGGAGACGCCATCCGCTCCGGTGACTCCTTTTATGCAATTTATCCAGAGCGTAAGGCACACCAGCCCAATGTCATTCTATTTCGCGATTGGCTGATCCGGCAAACCCGCAAATATGAACAGATCACCACCGTGGATGAGTGAACTTCTGATCTTACCCATCAAACCGGGGCAAGATCACCAGATCGATCGGCATCAGATGGATCTCGGCCATGCCGCCCTCCAGTGCAATTTCAGACAAACACCACATCCGGGCATACCCCCAAGCCGAGCAAAGGATGCAGTCCACACCATAAGCTCGCTCAGCGTGAAATGCAGTCACCACCGGAGGTCACGCTCCCACAGCCACATCACGTCTTGGGACAAGCCCCACCATGAACAGGTGAAAACACCTCGGGCCGACGATTTTATTCGGGTCCATTCTCCTGAGAGCAGTCATTGTCCTATGCTTCCGGCTTGGCCGTCAGCAAATACCCAAGTCCATGGACGGTGACGATCTCCACTTCGCTTCCGGCAAGCCGACGGCGAAGGCGCGACACCAGCACGTCGGCGGTGCGGTCTCCATACACCCACTCCCGTCCGCAGATCGCCTTGCTGATCTCCAACCGATCCGACGGCCGGTCGAGCGTGTGGATCAGATGGACGAGCAGCCGGCTTTCGGCCGGTGACAGGACTTCGGTCCGCCCGCCGACCGACAACCGCCGGGTCTGGGTGTTGAGCTGAACTGTCTTCCCGACGGTCAAGACCCTGTCCTCATGCGCTTCGCGCGGCGCGTCGACGTGCTTGGCGATGCGCGCCCGCAGCAAGGCCGGCTCGACCGGCTTGCAGATGTAGTCGAGAGCGCCCAGCCCCAGGCCGAGCAGTTGATCATGCGAGGCCGACAGGCTGGACAGGACGATGAAGGGTGCCCTGGCCTCGGCCTGGATGGCCTGGGCGAGCAGCAGGCCGTCGGTGTCCGGCAGCCGGCGGTCCAGGATCACCAGATCGAACCGCTGCCGCTTCAGCGCGGCCCGCGCCTGGGCGCCGTCGGCGGCACAATGGAAGCGATGCCCCATCTGCGTGACCACATCCTCGACCATCAGTTGGATCAGGACGTCGTCGTCGACGAGAAGTATGTCGGCGGTCTCTGTCACGCTGAGGAATCCTCTGCGAAGCGGTTCCGCCAATCCGCTGGCAGGGAGCATGCGAGCAGGGAACCATGCTCCTTGGCCCGCGCCACCGCGTCGACGGCGCCATCCTCATGCGCCGCTTCGATCCGGCGCAGCCGGTCGGCGATTTCGTCCAGGCCGAAAGTCGCGGCTCCGCTCGCCAGCTTGTGGGCCAGCGCGGCGAGTGCGGCATCCCGGTCCGCTGGGTCGGCGACCTCCAGCATCGTACGGAACTCCGTCCAGCCGCGGGTGAACGCTTCCGCCATCCGCCGCCGGGCGGTCGGCGACAGGCCGTCGAGCAGGCCGCCCGCCCCCGCCGCCGGTCGCACCGCCTTGCCGCGGATGGCCTTGCCCAGCGCGGTCGCGTCCAGCGGCTTCTCCAGGATGGCCTGGAACAGTCCGGCGTCGGCGGGCGAGGCGCGGACCCAATCGGCGTTGGCGCTCAACAGGATGATCGAGGCATCCGCCAAAACCGGATTGCGACGGATCTCGCGGGCGAAGTCCGGTCCGGTGCCGTCCGGCAACCGGTAATCGAGGAGGAAGACGCCATAGGCGTCCGGGGCCGCAAGCAACAGGGCGTGCGCCTGCTCCAGGGTCTGGGCGTGGTCCACCGACAGCCCCATGCGTTCCAGCATGGCGGCGGTGACCTGGGCGTTGATCGGGTCGTCGTCGACCATGAGGCAGTTCTGGTGGCAGCGGTCGTCCGGCATGCTCTGCCGGGCCGGCGGCTCGGCCGGGGATGCCGCGACCAGCGGCAGGCGCACTTCGACGACGGCCCCTTCCCTGGGGGCAAGGATGGCGATGCCGCCTCCCAGCGCCAGAGTCATGCGCTGCGCGATGGCGAGGCCTAGGCCCGACCCGTTGCGACCCGTCGTCCGCGGCCGCAGCCCGACGGGAGCCTGCGCCAGCATCTCGCGGATTTCCTCGGGCATGCCCGGCCCATGGTCGGCCACGCGAAAGACCAGCATGCCGTCTTCCGCCCGCAGCCCGACCAGCACCCCACGGCCGTCGTCGTGGCGCAGGGCGTTCTGGATCAGGTTGCCCAGAATCTGCTGGATCATCGACCAGTCCAGCCGGACATGCTCCGGCAGGCCCGGCGCCATTTCCAGGCGCAGGGGCACGCCCATCTGCCGGGCGTGAATGTCCTTGATCCGCACCAGATCGCCCAGCGCCTCGCGCAGGCACAGCGCGACCGGACGCGGCTGCGGTGCCTGATGCTCGAAACGCGAGAAGCTGAGCACATTCTCCAGGGTCGTGTTCAGCGACCGGGCCGCGATGTCGAGAAGCTCGACCAATTCCTCCTGTTTGTCCGGGCTGGCCCCCTTCATCAGGCTTGCGGCCCCCAGGACGCTGTGGAGCGGCGCGCGGATTTCATGGGACATCGCCGCCAGGAACAGCGACATGGTGCGTTCCGCCTCGCGCGCCCTGCGGATCGCCTGACGATGCTCGGTCACGTCGTGCAGCAGCATGATCTGCCAGGGCCGCAGCTTGTGGACCGTATCCTCGACCGACCGCAGGCGGATGTCGAAACAGCGGCTGCCCTGGCGGGTCTGCATCCAGATCGAACTCCACTCCGTCCCCGGCGTGGCGACGATCTGGTCCACCACCGCCTGAAGCTCGCTGCGATGCGGTTGCAGGGCCAGACGGTAGGTCAGCGCGCCGGCCTCCGGCATGTCGAGGAAGAATTGCAGGGCCGCCCGGTTGGCGGTCAGCAGCCGGCCATCCTCGTCCAGGATGAACACCGGGTTGCGCAGGCTTTCCAGCGCCGCGAAATACTGGTCGCGCTCGCGCGTCAGCCGCCGCAGGCTGTCGCTCAACGCCTCCTCCTGCGGCGTGGCCACCGCCCAGGGAACCAGCATCGCCAGTTCGACCTCGTCGAAGAAGTCGTCGAGCCTCGCCCGGAAGGCGTCGCCGCCGCCGAACTCCCGCGCACCGTCCACCAGGCCGTCCAGCCGGCTGTGATAGGCGCGCCGGTAAAGCTTGAGCAAGCCGTTGTTGAGTTCGAGCGGAATCCCGGCGTCATGGTGCGTCTGCGCGATGTGGCGGAGCCTGTCGAAGCGCGGGTCGGTGCGATAATTGTTGTGGCCGTTGACCCCATCCCGGCGCAGCGGGTCGGACAGATAGGCGGCAAGGCTCTCATTGAGCGCCACGGTGGCCTCGGTCCAGGCCGCACGCATGGAGCTGGTCTGGTCGGCATAGCCCTTCTGCTTGGCCAGCCGGATGCCCTCGTCGACCAGCGCCCCGCATTCGGCCCGAAGGGCGTCGGTCAACCACTCGGCCCGCCGCGTCATCCGCCCCCATCCTTCAGCCATTGCTCCGTCGAGGCTCCGGTCCCCGGACACCAGATGGCCAGCTTACGGCCGGCGCGGCCGGTGTAAAGGGCGGCGACGTTTACATCGCGTTTACATCTTGCTCACAGGCGTGACGCCTATGCCGTAGCCGCCATCGCTACGCTGCTTCCATTCGGTCGGCATCATTCGAAGGAAGCACGCAACATGGCTCTTCATCGCAAGACCCTTTACCGTCTCACCGGGGGCGCGGCGCTGCTGGGCGTGCTGGGCTTCGTGGTGCTGACCTCGCCCTGGACATGGTCCGCCACCCATCCGGGCCGGACCCTGCCGGACGCCGGGGGCGCCGATCTCGCCAATGGCCGCAAGGTCTTCGTCGCCTCCGACTGCTCGACCTGCCACAAGACCCCCGGCCAGGAGGACGACACCGTTCTGGGCGGCGGCTGGGCGCTCGACACGCAGTTCGGCGTGTTCCACATGCCCAACATCTCGCCCGATCCGCAGACCGGCATCGGCGGCTGGACGCTGGCCCAGTTCGACCGCGCGCTGCGGGAGGGCGTCGGGCCGGGCGGGGCTTGGCCGGACGGCCGGAACCTCTATCCGGCCTTTCCCTACACCTCCTACCAGCGGCTGAGCGGCACCGATGTCCGCGACCTCTACGCCTACCTGCGCAGCCTGAAGCCGGTCGACAACAAGGTTCCGGACCACGACCTGAAGTTCCCCTATGCCATGCGGCGCGGCGTCGGCGTCTGGCGCCTGGCCTTCCTCGACGGCAAGCGCGGGGAGGAAAGCCCGGTTCCCGCCGGTGTCGACGCGGCCCAGTACCGGCGCGGCGAATATCTGGTGGAGGGGCCGGGCCATTGCGCCGAATGCCATTCGTCGCGCGGCCTGATGGGCAACGTCATCGCCAGCCAGCGCTTCGGCGGCGGCCCGGCCCCCGACGGCGTCGATTACTTCCCCAACATCACCCCCGACGAGACCGGGATCGGCTTCTGGTCGGCCAACGCAATCGCCAACTACCTGCACACCGGCGTCAGCCCGATCGGCCGCACGGCGGGCGGCGACATGGCGGAGGTCGTCAAGAACACCGCCCAGCTTCCGCGCGAGGACGTCCAGGCGATGGCCGTCTATCTGAAGCATGTTCCCGCCGTGCACAAGCCGGCGCCCGGCATGCCGGAACCGAACCGGACCGACAAGCTGGTCATGCTCCGCAACGCCGTCGCCGTCACGCCGACGCTGCCGACCTCGCCGGATCAGGCCATCGTCCAGGGCGGCGACGCCTGGGTGGTCGCGACCAAGCCGGTGTGGCTCGAACAGGCGGGCGTCGGTGGATCGGTCCCGGAACAGGGCAAGCTGCTGGGCGGCGCCCCGGTCCATGTCGCCGCCCGCAGCGCCGACAAGCTGCAGCTGCTGTTGAAGGGCTGGCAGATGGAGGGCGCGCCGTCCGTCGTCTATCAGTCCAAGGGTCATCGCGTGATGCTCGCGGTGCTCGACCAGGCGGCCGCCACGGCCGTGACGCGCGGCAAGCCGGAAACCGACGCCGACACCGGCCAGTCCTGGATACCGGTCGAAGTCACCCTCTGGTCCAACGCGGCCAATCTGAACGCCGACCGCAAGGCGCTGTGGGACTACAGCCAGGCGACCTTCCAGAAAGCCTGCTCCGCCTGCCACGTGCTGCCGGAAAAACAGCATTTCACCGCCAACCAGTGGATCGGGACGCTGAAGGCGATGAAGCGCTTCACATCCTTCAACGACGACCAGTACCGGCTGATCCTCGCCTACCTGCAGAACCACTCGAAGGACCTGCATCCGGACGGCAAGGAGAAGGCGAAATGAGCCGCGATCCGATGGATGTCGTCCCCGAAGACCAGGATCTCGTCTTCGTCGCCGAATGGCTGGCGCAACAATTCCTGTCCCCACCGGATGTCCAGCAGGTCGAGGCGGCGCGCAGCATGGCGGGCCAGATCGCCCTGCGCCGGATCGGCGACCGTCTTGGGCAGCCTGTCGCGGCGGACGCCCTCTGCCAACTGATCGCCGCCGGTTCGGCCGCTGACGTGACCCTGGCGGTCGAGCGCCGGCACACCGCCCTGTTCGAAGGCATCTTCCGCCAGCGTTCCGTTCCGCCCTATGCCAGCCTGTGGGACGGTACCGGCCGCCTCTGCGGCCCGGCCGTCGACCGCATGCGCGCGGTCCTGCGCGACCTCGACATGCATGTCCAGGCGGATTGCGCCGAACCGCCCGATCATCTGGCGATCCAGCTGGCGGCGCTGGCGGAGGCGATGCGGCAGCGGCGGACCACGGCGGTAACCGACCTGACGGACCAGATGCGGGTCTGGACCGGCCGCTTCGCCGCGGCGCTCATCAGGGCCGACGGCGTCGGCTATTACGGCAATCTCGCGCGCTTCCTGCTCTCGCTGCTCGACCGGATCGCGGACGGCTCCGCGACGGTGGACGGTGGCCGCGCAGCCGCAGCGATCTGAAAGGTCTGACCATGAACACGACGAAGAGCTTGACGATGACCGGCGGTCCGCTGCTTTCCAAACGGGCCTTCCTCAAGGGATCCGCGGCGGCGGCTTTGGGCCTCTCCGGCCTGCCGCTGCTCGCCCGCGGCGCCATGGCACAGGCGGCGCCCAGGAAGATTCTGTCCGGCTGCCACTGGGGCGTCTTCTACGGCAAGGTTGCGGACGGCCGCGTGACCGAATTCATCCCGTGGGAAGGCGATCCGTCTCCGTCGCCGCAACTTCCCGGCGTGATGGATTCGATCTACTCGGAATCGCGGATCCGCTACCCCATGGTGCGCCGTGCCTGGCTGGAGCAGGGCCCCGGCGCCGATCCCGACGGGCGCGGCACCGGCGACTTTGTGCGCGTGAGCTGGGACAAGGCCATCGAGCTGGTCGCCGGCGAGATCACCCGCGTTCGTGCCCAGTACGGCCAGCAGGCGGTGTTCGCCGGCTCCTATGGCTGGAAGAGTCCCGGCAAGTTGCACAATTGCCAGACGCTGCTGCGCCGCATGCTGAACCTTACCGGCAGCTACACCAACAGCTCCGGCGACTATTCCACCGGTGCGGCGCAGGTGATCCTGCCCTATGTGTCCGGCTCCATCGAGGTGTATGAGCAGTGCACCACCTGGAAGAACCTCGCCGAACATTGCGAGCTGATGGTGTTCTGGGGCTGCAACCCGCTCAACAGCTCGCAGATCTCCTGGCAGGTCGCCGACCATGGCGCCTGGCCCGGTGTCGCGATGATGAAGGCGGCCAAGACGAAGGTCCTCTGCATCGACCCGGTCCGCACCGAGACCTGCAAGGAGCTGAACGGCGAATGGCTGGCGCCGCGTCCGCAGACCGACGTGGCGATGATGCTGGGCATCGCCCACACCCTTTACACCGAGAAGCTGCACAACCAGGACTTCCTCGACCGCTACACCAACGGCTTCGACAAGTTCCTGCCCTATCTGCTGGGCAAGACCGACGGAACGCCGAAAAGCGCCGACTGGGCCGCCGGCATCTGCGGCCTGCCCGCCGAGACGCTGCGCGATCTGGCCCGCCGCTTCGCCGCCAAACGGACCATGCTGGCGCTCGGCTATTCGACGCAGCGCCAGCATCATGGCGAACAGATACATTGGATGCTGATCACGCTCGCCGCCATGCTGGGGCAGATCGGCCTGCCGGGGGGCGGCTACGGCCTCAGCTATCACTATGCCTCCGGCGGAGCGCCGACCCATACCACGCCGATCCTCAAGGCGATCGACGACGCCTCCGGTCAGGCGAGCGACGGGGCGGCCTGGCTGTCGCAGAGCGGAGCGGTGTCGATCCCGGTCTCGCGTCTGGTCGAGACCCTGCTGAACCCCGGCAAGACGATGCAGTTCAACGGGCATGAGATCACGCTTCCACTGATCAAGCTCGCCTACTGGGCCGGCGGCAACCCATTCTCCCACCAGCAGGACCGCAACGAGATGCTGCGCGCGTGGCGCCGGCTCGACACCTTCATCGTGCAGGATGCGCAGTGGACCGCCTCGGCCCGCCATGCCGACATCGTGCTGCCGGCGACGACCTCCTACGAGCGCAACGACATCGAGCAGGTCGGGGATTACGCCCTGAGCCACATCGTCCCGATGAAGAAGATCGTCGATCCGGTCTTTGAGGCGCGCAGCGATTTCGACATCTTCGCCGCCAT
>Ga0206117_100120_pt1 | contig 132403 bp, 116 predicted proteins | sample 3A5Ametagenome_FD_177997 | JGI IMG/M metagenome (GOLD analysis project Ga0206117, IMG submission 177997) | Enriched microbial communities from leaf-cutter ant dump, University of Wisconsin, Madison, United States - 3A5A | ecosystem: Environmental > Terrestrial > Nest > Insects nest > Nest dump...
GACCTGGGCTTCATCAAGGACATCCGCTTCCTGCTGCGGCGCATGCCCGAGCGCACCACGCGCCAGACCCTGCTGTTCTCGGCCACCCTCAGCCACCGCGTGCTGGAGCTGGCCTACGAGCACATGAACGAGCCGCAGAAGCTGGTGGTGGAAACCGACAACATCACCGCCGACCGCGTGCGCCAGCGCATCTACTTCCCGTCCGACGAGGAGAAGCTGCCGCTGCTGCTGGGCCTGCTCTCGCGCAGCGAGGGCGCGCGCACCATGGTGTTCGTCAATACCAAGGTGTTCGTCGAGCGGGTGGCGCGCGCGCTGGAACGGGCCGGCTACCGCGTCGGCGTGCTGTCCGGCGACGTGCCGCAGAAGAAGCGCGAGAGCCTGCTCAACCGCTTCCAGAAGGGCCAGCTGGAAATCCTCGTCGCCACCGACGTGGCCGCGCGCGGCCTGCACATCGACGGCATCAAGTACGTCTACAACTACGACCTGCCGTTCGACGCCGAGGATTACGTGCACCGCATCGGCCGCACCGCGCGGCTGGGCGAGGAAGGCGACGCGATCAGCTTCGCCTGCGAACGCTATGCGATGAGCCTGCCGGACATCGAGGCCTACATCGAGCAGAAGATTCCCTCCGAGCCGGTCACCAAGGAACTGCTGACCGCGCTGCCGCGCCCGGAACGCGCTGCGCCGGCCGAGGGCGAAGAGAACGAAAGCGTCGGCGCGATCTTCCGCGAGGCGCGCGAAGCCCGCGCCGCCGAGGAGGAGCGCCGTGGCGGCGGCCGCAGCGGCGGCCGTTCCTCCGGCGGTGGTCGTGGCGAACGCCGCGACGGCGAGCGCCGCCCCCGTGGCCCGCGCAAGCCGCGCGTGGAAGGCGAGCAGGTGGTTGCCGCTGCCGAGGCCGCGCCGGCACCGCGTCCGCCCCGTCCGCCGCGTGCCGAAGGCGCGCCGGATGCGGCGGTGGAAGGCGAGCGCGCGCCACGCAAGCGTCGCCGTCGCCGCCATGGCCGGCCGGTGGAAGGTGCCGAAGCCGCGGCCGTGGCCGTGGCCGCCAGCACCGGTCCGGTGCAGGTGCCGGCCACGCCGATGCGCGCCGCCGGCAACGACAGCGATTCGTTCCTGACCCGCCTGGGCCGCAAGATCCGCCGGATGCTGGCGGGCGATTGATCGCGATGCTGCCGGCCGATGGCCGGCCGCCTTGTCGACCGCAGGAGCGTACCCCGGTGCGATCCTGTTTCGTTTCCGGCGTCGCCTGCGCGATGCACGCCGCGCGTCCGCCTCCGGCATAATCGGCGCATGAGCGTCCTGCGTTTCGACAATGTCAGCAAGCACTATGCGGGCGGCCACCAGGCACTGGTGGACGTCAGCTTCGAGGTGGCCGCCGGCGAGATGCTGTTCGTCACCGGCCACTCCGGTGCCGGCAAGAGCACCCTGCTGAAACTGATCCACCTGAGCGAGCGCCCGACCCGCGGCGCGGTGCTGTTCGGCGAGCGCAACCTGCTCAAGGTGCGCGGCGGCAAGGTCGCGCTGCACCGCCGCCAGGTCGGCGCGGTCCACCAGGACCACCGCCTGCTGACCGACCGCACCGTCGGCGAGAACGTGGCTCTGCCGCTGATCCTGCGCGGCGACCGCCGCGCCGATACCGGCAAGCGCGTGCGTTCGGTGCTCGAGCGCATGGGCTTGGGCCACCGCGAAAAAGCGTTGCCCACCCAGTTGTCGGCCGGCGAGCAGCAGCGCGTGGGCATCGCCCGCGCGATCGTCGCCGAGCCGAAGCTGCTGGTGGCCGACGAACCGACCGGCAACCTCGACCCGACCCTCGCCGCGGAAATCATGTCCCTGTTCGCCGAACTGCCCGGCCGCGGCACCAGCGTGCTGGTGGTCAGCCACGACCTGCCGCTGCTCAAGCACATGCGCAAGCGCGTGCTGATCCTCGATCACGGCCGCCTGGTCGACGACATCTCGCCGCAGGACCTGGCCGAATGAGCGCGGGCACGAAGAAGGAAGCGGCGAACAAGGCCGCCAATACCGAAGCCGCGGCGCCGTCGCGGCTGGGCGTGTGGTTCGCCCACCACCTGCACAGCGTGGTCTTCAGCCTCGGCCGGGCGCTGCGCAAGCCGTGGGCCACCGCGCTGACCGTGGCGGTGATGGCGTTGGCGCTGGCGCTGCCGCTGGGCCTGTCGATCGCGCTGGACAACCTCAAGGTATTCGCCGGCAGCGTGCAGCAGTCGCGCGACATCAACCTGTTCCTCAAGCCCGGGATCGACGGCGCCGCCGCGCAGGACGTGGCCGCGACCCTGCGCGCGCGCGCCGATGTCGCCGGCGTGGTGCTGCGCACGCCCGACGAGGGCCTGGCCGAGCTGCGCGACAGCGCCGGGCTGGGCGAGGCGATCGACGCGCTCGGCGAGAATCCGCTGCCGACGCTGCTGATCGTCACCCCGGCCAGCGACGACGCGGCGCTGGCCAAGGCGCTGGAAACGCTGCCGCAGGCCGACCTGGTCCAGCACGACGCGCTGTGGCGCCAGCGCCTGGACGCCTGGCTCGGCTTCGGCGCGCGGCTGGTGCAGGTGCTGTCGCTGCTGCTGGGGCTGGGCGCGGTGCTGGTGGTCGGCAATACCGTGCGCCTGGACATCCAGGCGCGGCGCGAGGAAATCGGCGTGCTGCAGCTGCTGGGCGCCAGCGACGGCTTCATCCGCCGTCCCTTCATCTATCTGGGCGCCTGGTACGGCCTGGGTGCGGGCGTGCTGGCGCTGGGACTGATCGGCGCCTGCGGACTGGCGCTGCGCCCGCCGCTGGCGGCGCTGTCGGGCAGCTATGGCAGCCCGTTCACCCTGCACGGGCTCGATGCCCTGCATTCGGGACTGGTGCTGCTGGGCACGGTGGTCCTGGGCTGGCTGGGGGCGTGGCTGGTGACCGGCCACTTCCTCAGGCAGACTCGCCCGACCGACACCTGACACGCGCATGTCCACGCACGAACTCAAGCATCTGATCAGCGACGCCCCCCGGGTGATGGTGGTCGATGGCTCCAAACTGGTGCGCAAGCTGATCTCCGACGTGCTGCAGCGCGAGCTGCCGGACGTGGAGGTGGTGGGCTGCGCCGGCATCGAGGAGGCGCGCGCGGCGCTGGCGGCCGGCCCGGTGCACCTGGTCACCACTTCGCTGGCGCTGCCCGACGGCGACGGCCTGGCGCTGGCGCGCAGCGTGCGCGAGGCGGCGGGGCAGGCCTATGTGCCGGTGATCGTGGTGTCCGGCGACGCGCAGCGCCATCTCGAGCAGCGCCGCTTCAACGAGTTCGTCACCGACTATTTCGACAAGGCGCTGGGTCACGAGGCGCTGGCGACCTTCATCCGCGGCTACGTGCAGCCCGAGCCGGTACCCGGCGCCACCGTGCTGTACGTCGAGGACAGCCGCGTGGTGGCCGAGGCCACCAAACGCATGCTCGAGCGCCACGACCTGCATGTCGTGCATGTGCTCACCGCCGAGGACGCGTTCTCGCTGCTCACCGCCGAATCGCTGGGCCGCACCACGCGGCGCATCGACCTGGTGCTCACCGACGTCACCCTCAAGGGCGAGCTCAACGGCCGCGACGTGGTCGAGCGCGTGCGCATCGACTTCGGCTACGGCAAGCGCCGCCTGCCGGTGCTGGTGATGACCGGCGACGGCAACCCGCACAACCAGTCCGCGCTGCTGCAGGCCGGCGCCAACGACCTGGTGCAGAAGCCGATCGAGGAACGCCTGCTGGTGACCAAGGTGCTGTTCCAGCTGCGCCTGACCCGGCTGGCGCAGCCGGTGGTGGTGCTTTGAGCGCCGCCCCGAACATCCAGCTCGAACCCAGCTGGAAAGCGCGCGTCGGCGACTGGCTGCTGCGCCCGGAGATGCGCGAACTGTCCGCCTTCCTGCGCCAGCGCAAGGCCGCCGGCGCCCGCGTGTTCCCGCCGGGGCCGCAGATTTTCGCCGCGTTCGACGCCACCCCGTTCGAGCAGGTGAAGGTGGTGGTGCTCGGCCAGGACCCGTACCACGGCTTCGGCCAGGCGCATGGCCTGTGCTTTTCGGTGATGCCCGGCGTACCCGTGCCGCCGTCGCTGCTGAACATCTACAAGGAGCTGGAGGACGACGGCAATGTCGCGCCGCCGTTCCGGCGCCCGGACCACGGCTGCCTGCTGCCCTGGGCGCGCCAGGGCGTGCTGCTGCTCAACGCGGTGCTGACCGTCGAGGAAGGCCGCGCCGGCGCCCATCAGGGCAAGGGTTGGGAGGGCTTCACCGACCACGTGGTCGACGTGCTCAACCGCGAGCGCGAGGGCCTGGTGTTCCTGCTCTGGGGCAGTTATGCCCAGGCCAAGGGCAAGGTCATCGACACCCGCCGCCACCGCGTGCTGAAGGCGCCGCACCCCTCACCGCTGTCGGCCCACCGCGGCTTTCTCGGCTGCCGGCATTTCTCCCAGGCCAACGAGTACCTGAGGCGCCGCGGACTGGCGCCGATCGACTGGCGCCTGCCGCCCCGGGCGGAGCTGGACGCCGTGCTCGCCGGCGGCTGAACGTCCCGCGGGCTGTCATGGGGTGGCGACATACTTCCTGATAGGCTGGGTGGCCTGCTTCCATTGATCCGGATGGGAGGGTTTCAGGGTAGTTCCGGGGTTGTTTTTGACAAATCTGGAACACTGGAACTTTTTCTGTACCGAGCAGTCCAATAGTTCGACTGCTAAGATGAGGTCCTATGAGCCCGAACACCTCTACTGCCCTTGTGGCAAACAATCTTCCGATCCCCAGCGCGCTCGGCTCGCTGGATGCCTATATCGGTGCCGTGCACCAGATCCCGGTGCTGTCGGTCGACGAGGAACAGGAACTGGCGCGCCGCTTCCGCGACGGGCAGGACCTGGACGCCGCGCGCGAGCTGGTGCATTCGCACCTGCGCTTCGTCGTGCATGTGGCGCGCGGCTACAACGGCTATGGCCTGCAGTTGGGCGACCTGATCCAGGAAGGCAACATCGGCCTGATGAAGGCGGTCAAGCGCTTCGACCCGGACATGGGCGTGCGTCTGGTGTCCTTCGCGGTGCACTGGATCCGTGCCGAGATGCACGAGTTCATCCTCAAGAACTGGCGCATCGTCAAGGTCGCCACGACCAAGGCGCAGCGCAAGCTGTTCTTCAACCTGCGCAAGTCCAAGACCCGCCTGGGCTGGATGAACGCCGCCGAGGTCAGCGCGGTGGCCCGGGACCTCAACGTCTCCGAGCGTGAAGTGATGGAGATGGAGTCGCGCCTGTCCGGCCGCGACGTCGGCTTCGACGCCCCGGCGGACGAGGACGACGACCATGCGCCGCCGTCGCCGGCCGCATACCTGGTCGCGCGCGACGAGGACCCGTCGCAGGCCTATGAGCGCGAGGACAGCGAGGAGAACCAGCTGCAGCTGCTGCGCGAGGGCCTGGCCAACCTGGACCAGCGTTCGCGCGACATCATCGCCCGCCGCTGGCTGGACGCCGACAGCAAGGTGACGCTGCAGGAACTGGCCGACGAATACGGCGTGTCGGCCGAGCGCATCCGCCAGATCGAGGCCAACGCGCTGAAGAAGATGAAGGCGCTGTTCGCCGCCTGATCGCCTGGCGGTTCGACGGACGGTACACGGAAAGCCCGGGGAAACCCGGGCTTTTTCGTTGCGCGGCCGCCGAGCCGCGTTTTCCCATGTATTGCCGGAATCGCGACGACCGGTCGCGCCCGCGTCATCGCGGCAGTGTAGATTCGCGCTTCTGCATCCACGAAAGGAGACGACGATGAAGGGAAACTGCCTGTGCGGCGCGATCGAAGTGACGGCCAACGACGCCGGCGACATCGGGCTGTGCCATTGCAGCATGTGCCGGCGATGGACCGGCGGGCCGTTCTTCGCGGTGCATTGCGACGACAAGGTGCGGTTCGAGGGCGATGCGCTGAGGACGTTCCGTTCGTCGGAATGGGCCGAGCGCGCGTTCTGCGGTACGTGCGGCAGCACGCTCTACTACCGGCTGGTGCCCGACGGCGAGTACTTCGTGTCGGCCGGCCTGTTCCAGGACCACGACTTCACGTTGGCCAGCCAGATCTTCATCGACGAGAAGCCGGCGTTCTACGAACTGGCCAACGACACCGAGAAGCTGACGGGGCAGCAGGTGTTCGAGCGCTTCGCGCCCGGCGACGCCTGACGTCGGCGGCGGCGTTCACTCCCCCGGCGATCCGCCATCGCGCGGCTCGCCGTCTGCATCGCCGAAGATGATGCGCGCGCTGCGCTGGTAGCTCCAGTACGCCACCGCCCAGTTGAGCAGCACCACCAGACGGTTGCGGAAGCCGATCAGGAAGAACACGTGCGCGGCCAGCCAGAACCACCAGGCGGGCAGGCCGGAGAGTTTCAGCCGGCCCATGTGCACGATGGCGGCCATGCGCCCGATGGTGGCGAGGTTGCCCTGGTCGCGGTAGCGGAACGGCGGCGGTGCCGGGCGTTGGTCCAGCCGCGCCCGGATCACGTTGGCCACATGCCTGCCCATCTGCTTGGCCGCCGGCGCCACGCCCGGTACGGGGCGGCCGTCGGCCTGCGCCAGCGCGGCCAGGTCGCCGGCGACGAAGATGTCCGGGTGGCCGGGCACGGTGAGGTCCGGCTGCACCTGCACGCGGCCGGCGCGGTCCAGCGGCGTGTCCAGCGTGCGCGCCAGCGGCGAGGCGGCGACGCCGGCGGCCCAGACCACGGTGCGCGCGGCGACGAAGTCCCCGCCCAGGCGGAAGCCTTCGCCATCGATGGCGGTGACCGGCGTGCCGGTGCGCACTTCCACGCCCAGCCGTTCCAGTTGCCGGCGCGCCTTGAGCGACAGCACTTCCGGGAAGCTGGACAGCACCCGCGGCCCGGCTTCGACCAGGCGCACCTTCGCCGATGCCGGATCGATATGGCGGAACTCGTTGCGCAGGGTGTGGCGCGCGATCTCGGCCAAGGTGCCGGCCAGCTCGACGCCGGTGGGGCCGCCGCCGACGATGGCGAAGCTGAGCCACGCCGCCTTCTTCGCCGGATCGGGTTCGGCCTCGGCCTTCTCGAAGGCCAGCAGCAGCCGGCGGCGCAGCGCCAGCGCGTCGTCCAGCGTCTTCAGGCCTGGGGCGTGCGGCGCCCACTGGTCGTTGCCGAAATAGGCGTGGGTGGCGCCGCTGGCCACGAGCAGCAGGTCGTAATCAAGCGTGCCGCCGTCGCGCAGCCGCACCTGGCGGTTCTGCTTGTCGATGGCGTCCACTTCGCCCAGCCGGACCTCGACGTTGCGCTGGTGGCCGAGGATGTGCCGCAGCGGCGCGGCGATGTCCGGCGCCGACAGGCCGGCGGTGGCGACCTGGTACAGCAGCGGCTGGAACAGGTGGTGGTTGCGGCGGTCGATCAGGGTGATGCGCAGCTTCGCCCCGGCGAGGGCGCGGGTGGCCCAGAGGCCGGCGAAACCGCCGCCGATGATCAGCAGGCGGGGAGGGCGGTCGTGGGACATGCGATGCTCCGGTGGGAGCCGGCGGACGCCGGCTGGAGGGCGTGACAACCGGTGCCATCTTCGCACGGGGTACGCACGGCCATGTCGATGATCGATACTGGAATCCAGTCGAGTGCCATGGAGAGAACGCCGTGTCCGATCCCGAGAAGCGCATCGCCCTGCTGATCGACGCCGACAACGCGCCGGCGGCGAAGATCGACGAAGTGCTGGCCGAGGTGGCGCGCTTCGGCGTGGCCAACGTGCGCCGCGCCTACGGCAACTGGAAGAGCCCGCGCCTGAAGGGCTGGGAATCGGTGCTGCACGAGTACGCGATCCGACCGATCCAGCAGTTCGCCTATTCCAAGGGCAAGAACGCCTCGGACATGGCGATGGTGATCGACGCGATGGACCTGCTCTACGCGCGCAACCTGGACGGCTTCGCCATCGTCTCCAGCGATGCCGATTTCACCCCGCTGGTGATGCGCCTGCTGACCGACGGGGTGAAGGTGTATGGCTTCGGCGAGAAGAAGACGCCCGATCCCTTCGTCAACGCCTGCTCGCAGTTCACCTACCTGGAGGCGCTGGGCCAGCCGCATGCCAGCGCGCCCGAGGTCGGCCCGGATGCCGGCGACGAGGCGCGGCCGCGCAAGAGCGGCGCCGAGCTGCGCGGCGATACGCGGCTGGTGAAGATGCTGCGCCGCGCGGTGAGCGCGGCCGAAGGCGAGGACGGCTGGGCGCACCTGGGGCCGGTGGGCAGCCAGATCGGCAACCAGGCCTCGTTCGATCCACGCAACTACGGCTATGGAAAACTCAGCGACCTGCTCGCGGCGACCGGCCTGTTCGAACTGAAGAAGGACGGCAAGTCGTCCTACGTGCGCGCGCTGCCGAAGAAGGCCGCGGCCAAGGTGGGGAAGCCGGGCGCCGCGTGACGGCAACAGGCGGGGACGCACCGCATCGCCGCGTTGCGCCGCGCCTGCCGACAGGAAACGCGACCTGGCGTATCGTGCAGGCCTCGCAACGGCCACAACGGGAACCGGGATGCTGAAGATCTGGGGACGCCGCAATTCGAGCAACGTGCGCAAGGTGCTGTGGTGCGCCGAAGAGATCGGCCTGCCGTATGAATCGATCGAGGTGGGCGGCGCCTTCGGCGGCACGCAGACGCCTGAATACCGTGAGATGAATCCCAACGGGCTTGTGCCGGTGATCGAGGACCATGGCCTGCCGGTGTGGGAGTCCAACGCCATCGTCCGCTACCTGTCGGCGCGTTACGCGCTGGGCACGCTGTATCCGGAGGATCCGGCGCGGCGCGCGCAGAGCGAGAAATGGATGGACTGGACCATATCGAGCTTTGCCGTCGCCTTCCGCGACCTGTTCTGGGGCGTGGTGCGTACCGCGCCGGCCGATCGCGACGCGGCGCGCATCGATGCGGCGCTGGTGCGTTGCGGCGAGCTTCTGGCGCTGGCCGACGCCGAACTGGCGCGGCAGCCGTGGCTGTCCGGCGAGACGTTCGCGATGGGCGACATCCCGCTGGGCGCGTTCGCCTATGCGTGGTTCGAGATGCCGATCCAGCGGCCGGACCTCCCGCACCTGGCCGGCTGGTATGCGCGCCTGCAGCAGCGCCCGGCCTATCGCAAGGGCGTGATGACGCCGCTGACCTGAGGTGTGCGGGTACGGGGGATGCGAGAGGCGCCGCATGAGGCACGTGCAGGAGCGCACTGCAGGAGCGCACTTCAGTGCGCGATTGTGGCCTTCCCCGGTAATGCCCCATCGCGCACTGAAGTGCGCTCCTACGGGTGTGCGTTTCCGGTGAGACTCATGCTGAGCCGGCCCCCGCATCTGCGAAGCCAGCCCCGCGCAAACGACGACAGCCGCCTGTACCAGCGCGGCTGTCGTCGTGGACTGCCCCGAAGGGCAGGGATCAGAACTTCCAGTTCAGGCCGAGATACACGACACGACCGGCATAGCTGTTGGAATAGAAGCGGGCCTTGGTGTCGTTGCCCAGGTGGGTGCGCGTCTCTTCCTTGGTCAGGTTCAGCACCGAGGCGCTCAGGCTGAGGGCCGGGGTGATGTTGTACGCGGCATTCAGGTCGATCTGCTGGTAGGGCTCCTGGTAGAGGTTCAGGCCGCTGACCAGGCCCTGCACCACTTCGCCGCGGCGGTTCCACGAGGCGCGCAGCAGCAGCTTCTCCACTTCATAGAACACGGTGAAGTTGGCCTGGTTCCTGGCGCTGCCGACCAGCGGCGACTTGCCGATCTCGGTGCCGTCTTCCAGGGTGATGGCCGCTTCGTTGGTGTCGTTCCAGGTGTAGTTCGCCTGGAAGCCCAGGCCGAAGTCCAGCGTGTGCTGAGCATAGAACTCCAGGCCCTGCGAAACGGCGTCGCGGCCGCCGGCGGTGGTCGAGTAGTTCTGCACCACCACGGTCTGGCCGCCGACGTTCTGGGTCACGTCCTGCACCACCGGCACCGAGAAGTTGCTGACGTCCTTGCGGAACAGGTCCAGGCCCACCACCGAGCCGGGGTGGAAGTACCACTCCACGCCGATGTCGTACTGGGTGGCCTTGTAGGCTTCCAGGTTCTTGTTGCTGCCCGAGCCATACCAGCCCTGTTCGCCGGCGCCACCGGTGAGGCGGCGGTCGTTGACGTATTCGGGGCTGAAGTATTCCAGGCTGCCCGGGGAGGCGATGTTGTTGTAGCTCGGGCGCGCGATCACCTTGGAGGCCGCCGCGCGCAGCACCAGGTTCTCGCTCAGGTCGTAGGCCAGGTTGAAGCTCGGCAGCACATCGGTGTAGCTGCGGTCCAGGCCGCTGACCGCGAACGACTCGGTGCGCGCCTCGCTGTCGGAGAGCCGCCAGTAGCCCTCGGTGCCGCAGTAGGTACGGGCGGGGGCGCCGCCGGGCACCGTGTCGCCGGCCTGGCACGCCAGCGGATTGCCGTTGGCGTCGTCGTAGAAGTAGTCGTTGTAGGAGGTGACCTTGTCGGTGGAGTCGGCGTGCTGGCGGGTGCTGACCACGCGCACGCCGACGTTGCCGCGCAGGCGCTCGGTGCGGAAGTTGGCCTGCAGGTAGGTGGCGTAGATCTTCTCGTCCACGTTGTAGACGAAGTTGTCCTCGTTGCGGGTCTGCATCGGCCCGTAGGTCTTGTTCAGATGCGCGATGTAGGCCGGATAGTTGATGGCCGGGAACGCGCTGGCGTTGATGCCGCCGGCCAGGTTGCCCATCGCGTACAGGAAGCCCGGCGAGAACTGCTGGGCGAGGTCGTTGCAGCCGCCGTTCCAGTAGCGGTTCTCGTAGTCGGCCGGGTCGGTGCCCGGGCAGGCCCAGTAGCTGTTGCCGGTGCTGCGGTGGATGCCGCCGTCGCGGTACTTGACGCCGAACTGCAGCGATTCGAGGAAGCCGGTGTCGTTGTGCCAGGTGGTATCGATCTGGGCGTACTTCTGCTCGGTGGTGTTGCGCGTCCACGACGAACCGGTCGAGCCGAGGTCGACCTGCAGGATGCCGTTCTTCAGGTTCTGCATCAGTTCCGGCGAGAACGCCATTGACGGCGTGCCGGCCAGGCTCCAGGAGCTGGCCAGGTTGCCGAGGTTCCAGCTGCCGTCAGCGTTCTGGCTGCGCGGCTTGAGCGGCACCGAGAACTGCAGCGATGGGCCGCCCTTGGCCCAGGTACGCCCGCCCTTGAAGGCGATGTCGACCGACTCGCCGCGCCATTCGGCCGAGAAGTCGGCGGTCTGCGACAGCGCCTTTTCCAGGTTGTAGCTGCCGGTGATCTGCGGGGTCGGCACGGTGCAGTCGTCCGAGCCCCAGCCGCCCGGCGCCATGCCACCGGCAGCGGCTTCGTCCTCGCTGCAGTAATAGGTCTTGCCCGGATGCCGGCTGTAGTCGGCGCCGGTGACGATGGTGCCGCTCGGGTCCATGGTCAGTCCGTCGAGCAGGCGCCCGCCGGCCCAGTTGCCGTCGCCCCAGTAGCGGGCGATGTTCCATTCCGGCACCTTGATGGTGTGGGTCTGGGAGTTCTGCGACAGGTCGAAGCGGAAGTAGTTCGCGGTCAGGGTCAGGTTGTCCAGCGGCTTGAACTGCAGGGTCAGCTGGCCGCCCTTGCGCTCGCGTTCCTCGTCCTTGACGTCGAGGTTCACCGAGGTCGGCATCATGAAGCCGGTGTAGTACTTGCCGCTCTGGTCGTAGAAGCCGGTGCCGCCCCACCAGTTGGAGTTGAACTTGGAGGGGTTGCCGTTGACGTCGACCGCGGTGCCGCCTTCGTCGCGGCCATACCACTGCCAGCTTTCGGTGCTGGCGCCCATGGTGCGGGTGGTGCGCTTCTGGTCGGTATAGCCGACGAATACGCCGAAGCGTTCGTCCTGGTCGTGCCAGGCGTACGAGGCGGAGGCCTGGCCGTCGGTCTTCCGGGTGGTGTCGGCCCAGGTGCCTTCGACGGAGACGAAGCCGGTGTTGGATTCCATCTCCAGCGGACGGCGCGTGTGCAGGATCACGGTGCCGCCGATGCCGCCCTCGTCGATGCGCGCTTCCGGCGACTTGAACAGCTCGGCGCTGCCCAGCATGTTCGACGGCAGCAGCGTGTAGTTGAACGAACGGGTCGGGTCGCCGTTGGACTCGGCGGTGGCGATGTAGTTGCCGTTCAACTCGGTCAGGGTCAGTTCCGAGGACAGGCCACGCACGCTGACGTTCTTACCTTCGCCGCCGCTGCGTGTGATGATCACGCCCGGCACGCGCTGCAGCGCGTCGGCCACGTTCTTGTCGGGGAACTTGCCGACGTCCTCGGCGGTGATGACTTCCACCACTGCGTTGGCGTCGCGCTTCTGCTGCAGGCTCTTCTCGATGGCGTAGCGGTAACCGGTGACGGTGACGGCGTCGAGCGTGGTCGCGTCGGGCGACGGCGTGGCCGCCTGCTGGGCGAAGGCGCTGACCGGCAGGGCCGCGGCGGCCAGGGCGATCGCGATGGCGCCGGACAACGAGCTCCGGGCGTGCGTGCGTGACATCTTCTTCATTCCACTCTCTCCCTCTCCTGGATTGACAATCGCTGGTACGAAAGGACTTTGAATCGATCTAAGTTCTGAAGCCGGAAACCCCGGACTTCCGGGGTCGTTTCGTGCATGGATCGAGTGACGGAACCCGGTCCGTTTCCCCTGTTCGCAGCCAGCCGCCCGTCGGTCTCTATTTGGATCGATCTAAACGGCTGACGCGGGATTTTTAGCACAGCGCCCGGGCTGGCGCATGCTGCTGCGCAATAAGTACGGGCCAACGGGGACGCGCCGAAACCCAGGTGCCGCAAGGGCTGCCGGCGCCTCGGAGGGCCGGTCATGGTGCGGCGCAGAATGCAGGCCGGCGAACGGCCATGCTTTACTTGAATCGATCTAAATGCGTTGCCCCGCCCTTCGGGGGCGGCCACGCAATCGCCGGCGGGCGCGGATGCATCGCGCACCAGCCGCCACTGGAAGCGGGGAGAGCTTGCAATGAACCAAGAACCGAATCGCCGCCGCCGGCATCCGCCGGCACGGGAAGGGGACGCGCCGGCAGCGGCCGCGTCCCGCCGGCCTGTTTCCTGATCCCGGCACTCTCTCCCCATCCCCCGCGGATGGGCCGGGCATCACCGGTCCGGCTCCGGCCGGACCACCCTATCCACGCACCGACATCGACCCTGAGGAACCACCGCATGCGCCGATCGCCGTCATCCGCTCCCCGCCACCGCTCCGTCGCCGGGCTCGCCTGCCTGCTGGCGCTGGCCTTCGTGCCGTCGCTCCCGGCCGCGCCGCTCGCGCTGGAGCGCGAGGTCAATACCTTCATCGGCAGCAAGGACGACGGCAACACCTTCCCGGGCGCGTCGGCGCCGTTCGGCCTGATCCAGGTCAGCCCGATCGGCAGCCACTATTCGGGCTGGCGCTATGACGACGAGAAGATCCGCGGTTTCGGCCATTCGTTCGTGTCCGGCGCCGGCTGCTGGGAGCAGGGCGGGCAGGTGTCGGTGCTGCCGGTCACCGGCAGCATCGGTCCGGGCGGAGATTTCGACACCGCCGATGCCAAGCGTTTCGACCACAAGCGCTACGCCTCGGCCTACAGCCATGACGGCGAAGTGGGGCAGGCCGGCTACTACAAGGTGCGCCTGACCGACTACGGCGGCATCGACGTGGAAGCCACCGCGCGCACCCGCGCCGCCGCCGAGCGCTACACCTTCAGCGCCGGCAGCGGGCAGGGCCACGTGCTGGTCAACCTCGGCCAGGCCAACGAGCGCCATTCGGTGATCGGCAGCGTCGTCGACGTGGTCGGCGACCGTGCCGTGGAAGGCAAGCTGGTGACCAAGAGCTTCTGCGGCGGCCACCAGTACACCACCTGGTTCCGCATCGAGTTCGACCGCCCGTTCAAGGCCTTCGGCACCTGGGGCGAGCAGGGCGGCCTGCCCGGCGCGCGCCACAGCATGGAGGGCGAGCTCAAGCCCAATGGCGCGTGGTTGAGCTTCGACCTGGCCGATGGCCGCTCCGTCACCGCCACCAGCGCGATCTCGCACGTCGACGCCGAGGGCGCGCGCAACAACCTGCGCGCCGACGGCATGAGCGGCGACGCGCTGCTCGGCTTCGACCGCATGCGCGACCTGGCGCGGCAGAGCTGGCGCAGGGAACTGGCGGGCGTGCAGGTCGAGGGCGGCAACGCCGACGACCGCACCGTGCTGTACACCGCGCTGTATCACGCGCTGCTGCAGCCGATGACCGGCAGCGATGCCGACGGCCGCTACCGCGGCTACGACGATGCGATCCACCGCGCCGACGGCTGGACCTACTACGAGTACTTCTCGCTGTGGGACACCTACCGCGCGCAGAACCAGTGGCTGGCGTTGACCAAACCGGAGGTGGCGCGCGACATCGGCCGCACCCTGCTGGCGATCGACGAACAGGGCGGTTGGCTGCCGCGCTGGGGTTACGCCAACTTCGAGACCAACATCATGACCGGCGACCCGGTCACGCCGTTCCTGGTCGACCTGTGGCGCTTCGGCGCGCTGGCCGGCCGCGAGGGCGAGGCCTGGGCCGCGCTGCGCCGCAACGCCTTCGGCATGCCGCCGCTGAACTCTCGCGCCGCCGGCCGCTCCGGCAACGCCAGCTACCTGCGCGACGGCTACGTGGTCTACGACCGCGCCTTCCCGTCCAAGGGCATGGACGTGGACCCGCACCATGGCGGTTCGGCCACGCTGGAATACGCGCTGGCCGACTGCGCGCTGTCGCAGATGGCCGATGGCCTGGGCCATGCCGACGACGCGGCGGCGCTGCGCGAGCGCGGCCGCAACTGGCACAAGGTGTGGGACCCGCAGGTGCGCGACGCCGAAACCGGCTTCAGCGGCTTCCCGCGTCCGCGCGACGAGAACGGCAAGTGGTACACGCCGGCCGACGGGCACTACAGCCCGCGTTCGCAGCACGGTTTCCATGAAGGCACCGCCTGGCAGTACCAGTGGCTGGCGCAGCAGGACGTGCCGGGCCTGGTGACGGCGATGCACGGCCGCGAGCAGGCCGGGCGCCGGCTGGATGCGTTCTTCGCCTACGACGCGCTGGCGCAGGCGCCGCTGACCGCCGCGCGCAAGGAGTGGGTGGTCGGCCCGTACAGCTACTACAACCAGTACCGCTACAACCCGAACAACGAGCCGGACCTGCATTCGCCGTGGATGTACACGCTGATCGGCCAGCCATGGAAGACCGCCACGGTGGTGCGCGCCGCCCAGCAGCTGTTCACCAACGCGCCCAATGGCGTCACCGGCAACGACGACCTGGGCACCATGTCGGCGTGGTACCTGTTCAGCGCGCTGGGCCTGTATCCGGCGGTGCCGGGCAGCGGCCAGTTTCTGCTGCACGCGCCGCGCTTCGCCAAGGCCGAGATCGCGCTGGGCAACGGCCGCACGCTGCGCCTGCAGGCCCCGGGCGCCGACGGCCGCAGCCTGCAGTACATCCAGAGCGTGCAGGTCGACGGCAAGCCGCAGCGCGCGGTGTGGCTGGACTGGGCGCAGCTGGGCAAGGGCGGCACGATCCGCTACGCGCTGACCCGGCAGGCGCCGGAGCAGGGCTGGGGCACGGACGTGGCCGATCTGCCGGTTTCCTGGTGCGCCACGCCGGGCAGCACGATGGAATGAGCGGGAGCAGGACGGAACGCCGCGGCGACGCGGAGCGCGCGCTGCCCGGCCTCCCCGTTCCCACTTCCCCATTCCCCGCTCTTAAGCTGTGACGTTTCCGCCCACCTCCGAGCGACGATGAGCAACGACACCTCCACCACCGGCAAATCCGCGCGCAGGGCCGGCAAGCGCGCGGTCACCGTCACCGACATCGCCCAGGCCGTGGGCGTGTCGCGGGCGACCGTGTCGCTGGTGCTGCGCGGCAGCCCGCTGGTCAACGTCGATACCCGCGCCCGGGTCGAAGCCGAGCTGCGCCGGCAGCGCTACGTGTACAACCGCACCGCCGCCAACCTGCGGCGACGCACATCCTCGTCGATCGCGCTGGTGATCAACGACCTGTCCAACCCGTTCTTCGCCGAATTCGCGTCCGGCGTGGACGAGGCGCTGGGCGGCAAGGGCTACGTGACCCTGCTCGGCAGCACCGGCGAATCGCCCGAGCGGCAGCAGGCGGTGCTGAGCACGCTGATGGAACACACCCCGACCGGCTTCATCCTGTCGCCGGCCGAAGGCAGCGATGCCGCGCAGCTGCGCCAGGTGCTGGGCGCGCACGCCAACGTGCTGCTGTTCAACCGCGAACTGCCGGGCGCCGACTGGGACTTCCTGACCATGGACAACCAGCAGGGCGCCTACCTGGCCACCCGCCACCTGATCGAGCGTGGCCATCGCGACATTGCCTTCTTCGGCGGGCACGCCGCGTCCAGCTCCTGCCACCAGCGCCGCGCCGGTTACCAGCAGGCGCTGGCCGAGGCGGGCCTGCAGGCGCGCCCGCAGTGGATGATCGAATCGGCGCCCAACCGCCTGGAGGCCGCCGCGCGCACCGGCGAACTGTTCGCCGACGCCGAACGCCCCAGCGCCGCGGTCTGTTACAACGACACCGTCGCGCTGGGCCTGATGCTGGGCCTGACCTCGCGCGGCATCCGGCCCGGCGGCGACTTCGCCGTCACCGGCTTCGACGACATTTCCGAAGCCTCTGTGGCGGTGCCGCCGCTGACCACGCTGATCGCCGATCCGCGCGAGCGCGGGCGCCAGGCCGCCGCCCTGCTGCTGCAGCGCCTGGACAACCCCGACGCGCCGCCGATGCGCACCGTCGCCCCGGTGCAGCTGCGCATCCGCGAAAGCAGCGCGGCGCGCCCGACCTGACCTTTTCCTTCCTTCCCGACACCACCGCACCCCGAGGCGCGCCATGCCGATCCCTTCCACACCGCTGTCAACGCCCGCCTCGTCCGCCCCGGTGGTCACGCCGCGCGTCGCGCTGGCGGTGGCCACCACCCTCTTCTTCATGTGGGGGTTCCTGACCAGCCTCAACGACGTGCTGATCCCGCACCTGAAGGCGGTGTTCGAGCTGAATTACGCGCGCGCGATGCTGGTGCAGTTCACCTTCTTCGGCGCGTACTTCCTGATGTCGCTGCCGGCGGGCCGGCTGGTGGCCTGGCTGGGCTACAAGAAGGGCATCATCGCCGGTCTGCTGATCGCCGGCGTCGGCGCGCTCGGTTTCTGGCCGTCGGCGGCGCTGCGCACGTACGAGGCGTTCCTGGCCTCGCTGTTCGTGCTGGCCACCGGCATCACCGTGCTGCAGGTGGCGGCCAATCCCTACGTGGCCCTGCTGGGGCCGGAGCAGACCGCCTCCAGCCGCCTGACCCTGGCGCAGGCGCTGAACTCGCTGGGCACTACGCTGGCGCCGCTGTTCGGCGGTTTCCTGATCCTGAGCACCACGGTCAAGAGCAGCGAGCAGATCGACGCGCTGCCGGCCGCCGAGCAGATCGCCTACCGTGCGGCCGAGGCGCAGTCGGTGCAGGGCCCGTACGTGGGCCTGGCGATCGCGCTGGTGCTGCTGGCGGTGTTCGTCTGCCTGTTCCGCCTGCCCAGCCTGACCGAGGCCACCGAGAAGGCCGACAGCGGCCACCACACCCTGCTGGACGCGCTGAAGCGTCCGCACGTGCTGTTCGGCGTGCTGGCGATCTTCTTCTACGTCGGCGCCGAGGTGTCCATCGGCAGCCTGATGGTGAACTACCTGGCGCTGCCGGAAATCGGCGGCGGCATGAGCGAGCAGCAGGCCACCCGCTACGTGTCCGCCTACTGGGGCTGCGCGATGGTCGGGCGTTTCGCCGGATCGTGGCTGCTGGCGCACTACTCGCCGCGCCGCCTGCTGGCCGGCTTCGCGCTGGCCAACGTGGTGCTGCTGGCGGTGACCCTGGCGGCCAGCGGCAAGGTCGCCATGTACGGCATCGTCGCCACCGGCCTGTTCAACTCGATCATGTTCCCGACCATCTTCTCGCTCGCCATCGAGCGCCTGGGGCCGCTGACCAACAAGGCCTCGAGCCTGCTCATCATGGCCATCGTCGGCGGCGCGGTGATTCCGCTGCTGCAGGGCCTGCTGGCCGACCGCGTCGGCCTGCACCTGAGCTTCGCGCTGCCGGTGGCGTGCTACCTCTACATCATTTTCTACGGCCTGGTCGGTTCGCGACCGCAGGCCGCCAGCGGCCGGGGAGGCTGAGGCCAGATGGGCAAGATCGTTTGTTTCGGTGAAATTTTGATCGATCTACTGGCACAGCCGCCGGCCACACCGGAAACGCCGCGCGCGTTCCTGCAATACGCCGGCGGGGCGCCGGCCAATGTCGCGGTGGCGGCGGCGCGGCTGGGCGCGCGCAGCCATTTCGCCGGCATGCTCGGCCGCGACATGTTCGGCGATTTCCTCGCCGACAGCCTGGCCGAAGCCGGCGTGCTCACCGACTGCATCGTGCGCACCGACGCGGCCAAGACCGCGCTGGCCTTCGTCGCGCTCGATGCCGGCGGCGAGCGCAGTTTCAGCTTCTACCGCCCGCCGGCCGCCGATCTGCTGTTCCGCGAAGAACACTTCCACCCGGCCTGCTTCGACGGCACCGGTTGCTTCCACGTCTGTTCCAACAGCCTGACCGAGCCGGACATCGCCGCGGCGACCTTCGCCGGCATGGACCGCGCGCGCGCCGCCGGCGCGGTGGTCAGCCTCGACCTCAACCTGCGCCCGGCGCTGTGGCCGCAGGACGTCGATCCGACGCCGTGGCTGTGGCAGGCGCTGGAGCGCGCCGACCTGGTCAAGCTGTCGCGCGAGGAACTGGACTACCTGTCCGCGCCGCTCGGCGACGAAGGCGAGGCACGGGTACTGCGGCGCCTGCTCGGCGCGCGGACGCGCTGGGTGATCGTCACCAACGGCGCCGCGCCGCTGCGCTGGCTGACCCGCGACGCCCAGGGCGAAGTACCCAGCTTCCGCGTGCCGACCGTCGACACCACCGCGGCCGGCGATGCCTTCGTCGGCGGCGTGCTCTACGGCCTGGCCGAACGCGGCGGCACCGGCGCGGCGTTCGATGCGTTCTGCCACGACCACGACGCGATCACCGCCACCCTGCGTTTCGCCGCGGCCGTCGGCGCGCTGGCGGTCACCCGCAAGGGCGCGTTCGCCGCCATGCCCGGACTCGAAGAAGTGCAGCAGCTGCTGCAGCAACAGGACGCCATCGCATGAACACCACCGCTCCCGATTTCCGTTCCCCGGCCTTCCTGCGCGCGCACATCGCCGACACCATGGCCTTCTACCACCCGCGCTGCATCGACCCGGCCGGCGGCTTCTTCCACTACTACAAGGACGACGGCACGGTTTACGACGCCAGCCACCGCCACCTGGTCAGCAGCGCGCGCTTCGTCTTCAACTACGCCATGGCCTACCGCGAGTTCGGCAACGCCGAGTACCTGGAGGCGGTAAAGCACGGCGTGGACTACCTGCGCAACGTGCACCGCAATCCGGCCACCGGCGGCTACGCCTGGACCCTGCGCGAGGGCAAGGTCGAGGACGACATGAACCACTGCTACGGCGTGGCCTTCGTGCTGCTGGCCTACAGCTGCACGCTCAAGGCCGGCATCGAGCAGGGCCGGGAATGGATGGACGAAACCTGGCAGCTGCTGGAAAAGCACTTCTGGGAACCGCAGCACGGCCTGTACCGCGACGAGGCCGATGCGCAGTGGAACTTCACCGGTTACCGCGGCCAGAACGCCAACATGCACATGTGCGAGGCGATGCTGGCCGCGTTCGAGGCCAGCGGCGAGCGCCGCTACCTGGAACGCGCGCTGCAGCTGGCCGACAACATGACCCGCCGCCAGGCGGCCAAGGCCGGCGGGCTGGTGTGGGAACACTACGACGTCGACTGGAACATCGACTGGAACTACAACCTCGACAACCCCAAACACCTGTTCCGTCCCTGGGGTTTCCAGCCCGGCCACCAGACCGAGTGGGCCAAGCTGCTGATGATCCTGGACCGCCACGTCGAAGCCGACTGGCTGGTGCCGACCGCACGCCACCTGTTCGACAGCGCCGTCGCGCGTTCGTGGGACGCCACGCGCGGCGGCCTGTACTACGGTTTTGCGCCGGAAACACGCCGGCAGCCGGGCATGTACGGCGCGGCCATCGGTGGCGACAGCTTCGTCTGCGATGACGACAAGTACTTCTGGGTGCAGGCCGAATCGCTGGCCGCCGCCGCGCTGCTCGCCCAGCGTACCGGCGATGAGGCGTACTGGCAGTGGTACGAAAAGCTGTGGGCGTATTCGTGGGAACACCTCGTCGACCACACCTACGGCGCGTGGTTCCGCATCCTCGATGCCGACAACCGCAAGTACGACGACGAAAAGAGCCCGGCCGGCAAGACCGACTACCACACCATGGGCGCCTGCCATGAAGTGTTGAACGTGGTGCGCGGGGGCGCGCCGGGCTGAGGCCCGGCGATATCGGCAACGACGGCGATGGGAGGAGACATGCAGCGGATGACGGTCGGTTTTGGATCGATGCAAAACCGGGTGGCAGGAATCTGGCGCGTGCTGCTGCCGTGCCTGCTGTGCGCCTTCGCCGGCATCGCGGCGGCGGCGCCGCTGCAGGCGCAGTGGAGTTTCCGCCTGCTGCCGGGCGACGCGCAGCTGCAGGCGCATCCCGGGCTCGATGCCTGGCGTCCGGCGCAGGTGCCGGGCAGCGTGCATGACGACCTGCGGCAGGCCGGCGTCATCGGCGATCCCTACGTGGGCGCCGCCGAGGCCGGGCTGCAGTGGATCGGCCTGGCCGACTGGGAATACCGCGCGCGCTTCGACGCCGACGCGGCCACGCTGGCGCGCCGCCATGCCGAACTGCGCTTCGACGGCCTGGACACCTTCGCCGAGGTCAGCCTCAACGGCCAGCCGCTGCTGAAGGCCGACAACGCGCACCGCACCTGGCGCGCGCGCGTCGACGGCCGCCTGCGCGCGAAGGGCAACGAGCTGCGCGTCATGTTCCGCTCGCCGATCCGCACCCTGCTGCCGCAGGTGCAGGCGATGCCGCACAAGATCGCCGGCAACTATCCCTCGCCCTACGGCGACGAGCCGAAGGACGCGATGGTCGGCAACTTCGCGCGCAAGCCGGCCTACCACTTCGGCTGGGACTGGGGCCCGCGCTACGTCACCGCCGGCGTGTGGCGGCAGGTGCACCTGGACAGCTGGGACCAGCACCGCATCACCGACCTGGCCGTGCGCACCGACGCGCTGGACGCGCAGCGCGCGCGCCTGGGCGTGCTGCTGCAGGTGGAGCAGGGCGCCACGACGGGCAAGGCCAGCGTGGCGGTGGACGTGCTCGATCCCGACGGCCGCCGCGTCGCCGGCCTCGAACGCGAGGTCGTCCTGCAGCCCGGCGAAAACACGCTGCAGCTGCCGCTGGAAATCGTGCAGCCGCGGCGCTGGTGGCCGGTGGGCTATGGCGCGCAGGACCGTTACACCGTGCAGGCGCGCATCGACGGCGGCGGCGATCCATCGCGCGAGGCCGCGCGCCGCACCGGCCTGCGCATGGTGCAGCTGCAGCGCGATGCCGACGCCGACGGTGGGCAGGGTTTCGCCTTCGTCATCAACGGCGTGCCGGTGTTCGCCAAGGGCGCCAACGTCATCCCGTTCGAATCGTTCCCGGCTCGCGTCACCCGCGAGCGCCTGCGCCGCGACCTGCAGGCCGCGCGCGACGCCAACATGAACATGCTGCGCAACTGGGGCGGCGGGTACTACGAGAGCGACGATTTCTTCGACATCGCCGACGAACTCGGCCTGCTGGTGTGGCAGGACTTCATGTTCGGCGGCGGCATGCAGCCCGGCTACGACCCGGCGTTCCGCGCCAACGTGGTGGCCGAGGCGCGCGACAACATCCGCCGCCTGCGCCACCACCCCAGCATCGTGCTGTGGTGCGGCAACAACGAGGAAGAAACCGCCTGGAAGGACTGGGGCCACCGCAGGCAGCTGACCGCGGCCGACCCCGCGTTCGCGGCGAAGGTATGGCAGGGCTACGTGGACCTGTTCGGCAACGACCTGCGCCAGGTGGTGGCCGAGGAGGCGCTGGGCGTGCCGTACTGGTCCAGTTCGCCGAGCAACGACCTGGACGAGAAGGCCAACGATTCCAGGCGCGGCGACAAGCACTACTGGGACGTTTGGGGCGGCCCGGCGCTGCCGGCCACCGCCTACCTGCGCGAGACGCCGCGCTTCATGTCCGAGTACGGCCTGCAGGCGTGGCCGCAGCTGTCCACGGTGGACGCCTTCGCCCGCCGCGACGAGCAGCAGGTCGACGGCGCGGTGATCCGCGCCCACCAGAAGTTCATGGCCGGCAAGGGCAACGAGCGCCTGCTGCACTACATCGAGCGCGAATACGGCACGCCGGCTTCGTTCGCCGATTTCGTCTACCTCAGCCAGGTGATGCAGGCCGAGGGCATCGAACTGGCGGCGCTGCACCACCGCGCCTCGCGGCCGTACACGATGGGCTCGTTGTACTGGCAGCTCAACGACGTATGGCCGGGCGCGTCGTGGTCGAGCCTGGACTACTTCGGCCACTGGAAGGCGCTGCACTACCAAGCACGCCGCTTCTTCGCCGACGTGGCGGTGGCGGCACTGCGCGACGAGGGCGGCGTCACCCGCTTCAGCCTGCTCAACGACGGCCGCGACGCGCTCACCGCGCAGTGGCGCGTGCGGGTCATGGACGTGGCCGGCGGCGAATTCGCGCGCCAGCAGGAAACCATCACCCTGGCGCCGATGGCCGCGACCGCCGTGGCGCAGCTGGTCGATGCCGACCTGCTCAAGGGCCATGACCCGGCGCGCAGCGTGGCGGTGTTCGAGCTGCTGCGCGATGGCGACGTGATTGCGCGACGGCTGGTGCACTTCGTGCCGGCCAGGGCCCAGGCGCTCGCCGCCAACCAGCTGCGCACCGAGCTGAGCGCCGATGGCGACGGCTACCGCCTGCGGCTGCACGCCGATGGCCTGGTGCGCGCGGTGTGGGTCGATTTCGGCGACACCGGCGCCAGCGTGGACGACAACGCCTTCGATCTGCTGCCCGGCGAAACCCGCGACCTGCGCGTGCGCAGCGGCGCCAGCCTGGACGCCCTGCGCGCCGCGCTGCGCCTGCGCACGCTGGGCGACACGCTGCACGCCACTTCCGTTCCACCGCAAGACCCCGCTTCCACCCCGAGGACCCGATGATGAACCGAGCCCTGCGCAATGCCCCCCTGGCCGCTGCCCTGCTGCTGGCGCTGTCTGCCTGCACGCCTTCGACGCCCGCTTCCAGCGCCGCGCCCACCGATACGGCGACCACCACCCCGGCCGCATCCGCCGATGTGCCGGCCGTGGACGACGCCGAAGCCGCCCGCATGGCCGAGCAGGTGCGTGAAGCGACCCGCCATGCATGGCAGGGCTACATGCAGTACGCCAAGGGCCACGACGACCTGAAGCCGATCAGCGCCCAGCCGCGCGACTGGTACCCGGTGCCGCTGCTCATGTCGCCGGTCGATGCGCTGGACACGCTGCTGCTGCTCGGCCTGGACAAGGAGGCAGACGAAGCGCGCGAGCTGATCGTCGGCCAGCTGTCGTTCGACCAGGACATCGAGGTGCAGAACTTCGAGGTCACCATCCGCCTGCTCGGCGGCCTGCTGTCGGCCTACCAGATGACCCACGACGAGCGCCTGCTCAAGCTCGCCGACGATCTGGGCACGCGCCTGTCGCCGGTGTTCGACAGCCCCACCGGCCTGCCGTACACCCACGTCAACCTGCGCACCGGCAAGACCCGCGGCAAGGTCAGCAACCCGGCCGAAACCGGCACCCTGCTGCTGGAGTTCGGCACCCTGGCCAAGCTCACCGGCAAGCAGGCCTACTACGACAAGGCCAAGCGCGCGCTGGTGGAGACCTACAAGCGCCGCTCGAAGATCGGCCTGGTCGGCCTGAACATCGATGTCGAGACCGGCGAGTGGACCAACAAGGACGCCTCGATCGCCGGCGGCATCGACTCGTACTACGAGTACCTGCTCAAGTGCTGGAAGCTGTTCGGCGACGAAGACTGCAAGCGCATGTGGGAGGACAGCATCGGCCCGCTCAACCAGTACCTGGCCGACGAGGTGCGCGACGGCGAGCTGTGGTACGGCCATGCCGACATGGACAGCGGCGCGCGCACTTCCACCACCTACGGCGCGCTGGATGCCTTCATGCCGGGCCTGCTCGCCCTGGGCGGCGACCTGGACCGCGCCAAACGCCTGCAGGAATCCAACCTGAAGATGTGGCGCCTGCACGGCATCGAGCCGGAATCGCTGGACTACGCGGCGATGGAAGTGCGTTCGCCCGGTTACGCGCTGCGCCCGGAGATCGTCGAATCGGCCTATTACCTGCACCACTACACCGGCGATGCGCGCTACCGCGGCATGGGCAAGGAGTTCTTCGACGACTTCGTGAAGTACACCCGCACCGAGCACGGCTTCTCGGCGCTGAAGGACGTGCGCAGCAAGGAGAAGGACGATTCGATGGAGAGCTTCCTGTTCGCCGAGACCTTCAAGTACTACTACCTGCTGTTCGCCCCCGCCAAGACGCTGGACTTCGACGGCGTGGTGTTCAACACCGAAGCGCACCCGCTGCGCAGGACCTGGTAAGCCGCGCGGTCCTTTCCGCATCCGCCCATGCCGTCGGCGTGGGCGATCAGGGCCTGCGTGCCGGTGGCACGCAGGCTCTTTTTTTTGCGCGCCGCCCGGCCGCGCAGGCACGCCGGTTTAAACCCTGCGGTCTTCCCCCGCATCCAACTTCCAGTCGCACGCCTCTACAAGCAGGCGTGCATGCCATGACGACTGCCCAGGGGAAGATCGATGCGCGCCACACCACACCGGCTGTTCCTGTTCCTGGCGGCGCTTGCGCTGCCGGCCGCTTTCCCGGCCGGCGCCGGTCCGCTGGAGAACGCCAACGCCGCGACCCGGGACTTCATCCGCACGACGATGAAGGAAAAAGGCATCCCCGGCCTGCAGATCGCCGTCGTCCAGGGCGACCGCCTGCTGCTTTCCGAAAGCCATGGCCTGGCCAACGTCGAGAACCGGCAGCCGGTCGAGCGCACGACCCTGTTCCCGATCAACTCGGCGACCAAGGCGTTCACCGGCGTGGCGGTGATGCAGCTGGTCCAGGCCGGCCGCATCGACCTGGATGCGCCGATCTCGACGTATCTGCCGGACCTTCCGCCCGACTGGCGTGCAATCCGCGTGCGCCAGCTGCTCGCGCATGTCTCCGGTCTGCCGGACATCGTCGATGCGCAGGGCCTGGCCGGCGGCGGATCGGAACAGGCGGCCTGGCGTGCGGTGATGCGCATGCCGATCGAGGCGGCGCCAGGCGAGCGCTTCGCCTACAACCAGACCAACTACGGCCTGCTGGCACGGATCGTCGAACGGCAGGCCGCGATGCCGTACGCGGACTACGTGGCCGGGTACCAGTTCGCACCGGCCGGCATGCGCCGGTCGCGGTTCGGCGACAGCTACGACCTGGTCCCCGGCGCGGCCACCGTGTACAGCTTTTTCCCGCGTCCGAGCGACGCGCCGGATGCGCCCGCGCGGCTGTCGCACTGGTTCTACGACGTGCCGCACGGGCTGTGGGCGGGCGGCGGCATCCAGACCACCGCCGACGAACTCGCGCGGTGGCTGATCGCGCTGCGGCAGGGACGGCTGGTCCAGGCGCACCTGCGTGAGCGCATGTGGACGCCGGAACGATTGAACGACGGCACCGCCGGCGCTTGGGCGGCCGGCTGGCCCGTGGCCGGCGCATCGCCCCATCGCGAGGTGAGCAGCCAGGGCGGCGCCCGCGCGGCGATACGCATCTATGCGGACGAAGGCTTGGCCATCGTCGTGCTGACCAACCTGGTCGGCGCCGATCCGCAGGACTTCATTCCACGGATCGCCGGGTTCTATCGCACCCTGCCGGCGGCGGACCGCCGCTGAGCGGCCATGCCGCTCGGCCGCCGCCCGCCCGCGCCGCTGTTCCATGTGTCGGCACGCTGCAGGTGCGTGGCAGCGGCCGGCCCTGCGCCAGCAGTGAGGGAGTGAGAGATTTCCGGGCCAGGCGCTAGACTGCGTCTCCATACGGGAACGCTGGGGAGCGGGTGCCGATGGAGCTGTCTTCCATCCTGATCGTCGACGACATGGAGGCCTCGCTCGCGAGGCTGGAGCGGCTCCTGCGCGAAGTGGCGCCCGCACCGCAAGCGCAGGTCCATGCCGCGGCCGACCTGGCCGGCGCGCGCGGACTGCTGCAGGCCCGTCCCTTCGACCTGGCGCTGGTGGACATGCAGCTGCCCGACGGCACCGGTATCGACCTGATCCACTGGATGCGCGCGCACGCGCCGGCGGTGCAGGCGGTGGTGGTGTCCGCGTTCGCCGAGGAGGAGGCGATCTTCTCGGCGTTGCGCGCCGGCGCGGTCGGCTACCTGCTCAAGGACCGCGACGATGTCGAACTGGTCGTCGCGCTGCGCAGCCTGCAGCGCGGCGGCGCGCCGATCGACCCGATGATCGCGCGGCGCATCCTGGCGCTGCTGCCCCGGGACGCCGTGCCCACGCCGGCACCGCCGGTGCAGCTGTCCGCGCGCGAACTGGACATCCTCAACCTGGTCGCGCAGGGCTACGGCAACCGCGAGATCGCGGACCTGCTGGGCCTGTCGCGGCTCACCATCGAGAGCCATACCCGCAACATCTACCGCAAGCTGGCGGTGGGGTCGCGCACCGCCGCCGTATTCGAGGCGCGCAGCCTCGGACTGCTGCCGTGATCCGCTGGTGCTGGCTGCTGCTCGCGCTGGCATTGGCGGTGCCGGCGCACGCCCATGCCGACGGCGTGCTGCGCATCGACCGCGCCGAGGCGGTGCGCGCGGACTGGAACGCGTGGCGGCCGCCGGCCGGAGGCTGGGAGCCGGTGGCGCTGGCCGACCAGTGGCAGACCCGCTGGCCGGCGCACGACGGCGTGGTCTGGTACCGGCTGCGCTGGCGGCAGGCCGACGCCGCGCAGCCCACCGGCCTGCTGCTGGACTACACCTGCATGGCCGCGGCGGTGTATCTCAACGGCAGCCTGATCGACCGCGATGCGTCGCTGGTCGAGCCGCTGTCGCGCCGCTGGCAGGTGCCGCGCTACTTCCTGCTGCAGTCGCCGCTGCTGCGCACGGGCGAAAACGAACTGCTGGTGCGCGTGTCGGGGCTGGCGGCGTACCAGCCTTCGCTCGGCGTGGTGGACGTGGGCGATCCGCGGATCCTGCAGGGGCGTTTCCGCCAGGAGATGTTGATCCGCCACGACCTGCAGCTGCTCGACAGCGCCATCGGCTTCGTGCTGGCGGCGGTGATCGGCCTGTTCTGGCTGCTGCGCCGCACGGAGACGATGTACGGCTGGTACGCCCTGAGCGCGGTGTTCGGGCGCCTGTACGACACCAATTTCTTCGCTACCAGTCCGTGGCCGTTCGCCACCACCGACGGCTGGCAGGCCTTCATCGGCGGCTGCTACGCGATGTCGGCCGCGGCGCACGCGGTGTTCCTGCTGCGCTTCAGCGAGCGGCGCTGGCCGCGGTTCGAGCGCCTGCTGCTGGGCGCGGCGACGGCGGTGATGGCGCTGGCGCTGCTGTGGCCGCAGTGGATGGGGCCCAACCGCAATGTCTATCTGGTGCCGACCATCGCCTTCCTGTACCTGGTGTCGTTCGTATTCATGGGCTACGCGCTGCGCAGCGGCCGCCGCGACTGCCAGGTGCTGGCGCTGTGCATCGTCATCCCGGTCGCGGTGTCGCTGCACGACCTCGGCGTGTACATGGGCTGGTATGGCGGAGTCAGCTACCTCGGGGCGATCACCTCGCCGCTGATCGTGCTGGGCATGGGCTTCGTGCTGGCCTACCGCTTCGCCAGGACCATGCAGCGGGTGGAAGGCTTCAACGCCGAGCTCCGCCATGAGGTGCAGCAGGCGACCACGCAGCTGGCCGCCACCCTGCGGCAGCAGCATGCGCTGGAACTGGCGCACAGCCGCGCCGGCGAACGCCTGCAGCTGGTGCGCGACCTGCACGACGGTTTCGGCGGCACGCTGGTGGGCGCCATCGCGCGCATGGAACAGGCGCCGCAGGAGATGCCGCGCCGGGAGATGGTGGCGCTGCTGCGCGGGATGCGCGACGACCTGCGCCTGGTGATCGACAGCACCGCGCACGAGCACGCGGACCTGGCCGAGCTGATCGTGCCCATGCGGCACCGCGCCAGCCAGCTGCTCGACGCCGCGGGCATCGATGCGCGCTGGCATCTGGACGATGCGCGCGGCGTCGAGCTTGGCGCCAACCGCAGCCTGGATCTGCTGCGCCTGCTGCAGGAGGCGCTGACCAACGTGTTCAAGCACAGCCGCGCGCGGCGCGTGGACATCCGGGTGCGCCGCTCCGGCGACCGCCTCCGGCTGCAGGTGGAGGACGATGGCGTGGGCCTTCCCGCCGCCGGCACCGCGGCCGCGGCGGTGGGCGGCGCCGGCCTGGCCAGCATGCGCCAGCGCGCGCACCGGCTGGGTGCGGAACTGGACGTGCGTGCGCGCGACGGCGCGCCCGGCACGCGGGTGGCGCTGGACGTTCCGCTGGCCGGTTGAGCGCCGGCCCGACCCGCTACCTGATTTCGTGGATGTGGCCGCGGCCGTGGCGGGCTAAGGTCCCCGCCCATGCACGGCAGGCGCCGTGCGCGGGCCGCGTCGCCTTCGGCGGCGCCGGTTCCGGTCAGGGGATGGGCGAGCGGAGGGGATATGTACCCACCAGGGGAAGGCCGCGGCGACGCGGCCGCCGGCCGTGCGCCGGTGCGGCTCATGGGCGCGTGCGCGGGCATCCCGGCGCCGCTGATCTACCGCAAGGGCTGGGCGTTGCTGGGCTACCTGGCCGCCGAGCCGGAACGCCGCCATCCGCGCCTGGCGCTGGCGATGCTGTTCTGGCCGCAGCTCGGCGAAGCGCAGGCGCTGACCAACCTGCGCCAGGTGCTGTGCAACCTCAACCGCTACTGCCGGCAGCAGCTCGGGCCCGACGTGCTGTGCGTGAAGCGCGATGGCGTGGAGCTGCGGCGCGCCGGGCGGACGCTGTTCGACATCGACCGCCTGCCGCGCGATCCCGGGGCGGCGCTGGCCGTGCTGGATGGGCAGTGCTCCTTCCTCGCCGACATGGAAGAGGTGGCCGGCGCCGATTTCCGTTCGTGGCTGGAAAGCGTGCGCCTCACCCTGGAGGCGGAGCTGGTCGGCGTCGCCGAACGCCATTGCGACGGGCTGCTGGCCGCCGGCAGGTGGGAAGGCGCGCTGCAGGCGGCGCGCGTGCTGCTGCAGCGCGATGCCTGGAACGAGGCGCACGCGTGCCGGGCGATGCGTGCCTACCTGGGCCACGGCATGCGCGCGGCGGCGGTGGCGGTGTATGCGCGCATCCAGCAGGCGCTGCACAGCGACCTCGGCGTCGATACCCAGCTCGAGACCCGCCGGCTGCTGGCCTGGATCTGCGAGGACGGATGGACGCCGCCGGTCGATGCCGGATCGGCCGCGCGGCGCGTGGCGGTCGATGCCTGAGCGGCGCAGCCACGCACGGCAAGCGCACTGCGGCGGATGAACCGCCGTCAGTACAGGTCCATCGGGTCCACGTCCAGCGACCAGCGCACGCGCCGCGCCTGCGGCAGCGCATGGACCTGCGGCATCAGGCCGTCGAGCAGCCCGTGCAGCGCGCGCCGCTGCGTGGCCGACAGCAGCAGCTGGGTGCGCTGGAAACCGGCGCGGCGCGGCATCGGCGCCGGCATCGGGCCGTAGCGTTCGACAACGCTTTCCGCGGGGATCAGGTGCCTGGCCGCGCCCAGGAATTCATTGGCCTGTTCCACCTGTTTGGCCTCGGCGCGCAGCAGCGCCAGATGCGCGAACGGCGGGAAGCCGGCGGCCTCGCGCTGCGCCAGTTCGGCGTCGGCGAAGGCGTGGTAGCCGCCGTTGACCAGCGTGTGCAGCAGCGCGTTGTCCGGATGGTGGGTCTGCAGCCAGACCTCGCCGGGGCGGTCGGCGCGGCCGGCGCGTCCGGCGACCTGGATCAGTTGCTGGGCCAGCTTCTCGCTGGCGCGGAAATCGGCCGAGAACAGGCCCTCGTCGATGCCGACCACCACCACCAGGGTCAGCCGCGGCAGGTCGTGGCCCTTGGCCAGGATCTGCGTGCCGACCAGGATGCCGGGCCGTTCGCCCAGTGAGGCCAGGGTCTGCTCCAGCGCGTCGCGGCGCGCGGTGGTGCCGCGGTCGATGCGCAGCACCGGGACATCGGGAAACAGCTGCAGCAGCCGTTCCTCCAGCCGTTCGGTGCCGATGCCCTGCGGCTGCAGCGCCAGGCTGCCGCAGTCCGGGCAGGCCAGCGGCACCGGCGCGCGCGCGCCGCAGTGGTGGCACTGCAGGCGGCGCCCGGCGCCGTGCACGGTCATCGGCGTCGTGTGCAATGGCGTGCTGCAGCGCCGGCAGGGCGCGGTCCAGCCGCAGTCGTGGCACAGCAGCACCGGCGCGTAGCCGCGGCGGTTCTTGAACACCAGCACCTGGTTGCCGGCGCGCAGGTGCTGTTCGATGCCGGCCAGCACTTCCGGCGACAGGCCGTCCTGCAGCGGCCGCTTGCGCACGTCGAACACCCGCACCGCCGGCGGCCGCGCGTCGCCGGCGCGCTGCTGCAGGCGCAGGTGCGCGTAGCGGCCGGCGCGCGCGTTGTGCAGCGATTCCAGCGACGGCGTGGCGCTGCCCAGCACCACCGGCACGTCCAGCGCCTTGCCGCGCACCAGCGCGAAATCGCGGGCGTGGTAGCGGATGCCGTCCTGCTGCTTGTAGCTGCCGTCGTGTTCCTCGTCCACGATCAGCAGCCCGGCCTGCGGCAGCGGCGTGAACACCGCCGAGCGGGTGCCGACGATCACCCGCGCCTGCCCGCGCGAGGCCGCCGCCCACACCCGCGCGCGCTCGTTGTCGTTCAGACCCGAATGCAGCGCGTGCACGGCGATGCCCAGGCGGGCGCGGAAGCGGGCGAGCATCTGCGGGGTCAGGCCGATCTCCGGCACCAGCACCAGCGCCTGCCGGCCCTGTTCCAGGCAACGGGCGATGGCCTGCAGGTAGACCTCGGTCTTGCCGCTGCCGGTGACGCCGTCCAGCAGGAAGGGGTGGAAGCCGTCGGCCGCGGTGATCGTGTCGATCGCCACCTGCTGCTGCGTGTTGGGCGCCGGGCCGGGTACCGGATGGGCGACCGGCACCTCGGCCGGCATCGCCACCCGCCGCGCGAAACCGCGCTTGAGCAGGGCACGGCTGGCTTCGCGCCAGCCGTCCATGCGCGATTGGAGGGTGTCCTCGGCCAGCGGGCCGTCGCCCAGCAGTCCGGCCAGGCGCTGCGGCCGGGTGCCGTTGCGCAGGCGCGGCAGGCCGTCGCGGCCGGCGTCGGTCAGTTCCCAGCCCCAGCCATGGGTGTCGGGCAGGGGCTCGCCACGCCGCAGCGGCGCCGGCAGCGCGGTGGCGGCCACTTCGCCCAGTGGCGCGTGGGTATAGCGCGCCAGCCAGCGCAGCGAGGCAAGCAGCTCACCACCCAGCAGCGGCGGGCCGTCCAGCCATTCGAAGGCATCGCGCAGCGCCGCCGCATCGTCCACGGCGCCGATGCCCTCGACCACGCCGACCAGTTCGCGGTTGCCGAACGGAACCCGGACCCGGCGCCCGACGTCGCCGGCAAGCGGGGAGGGACTGCCGGCCGGCGGCAGGTAATCGAAGGTCTGCGGCAACGGAACCGGCAGGGCGATGCGCAGGGTGGGGCAGGTGGGCATGGGCGGCAGTGTAGGTGCCGGCCGTTGCCCGGCACACCCCCGGCGCGCCGCCAGGCCCAGCGACCTTCCGTACCCGCCCGCCACGGCCGCCACGGCCGCCAACTTGCGTGCGCTTGTTCCCGCCGGGAGCATAAACACCGCGTAAACACAGGCCGCCACTGGAGATTTGGGTTTATCCACACAACATGTGGATAACTCTGTGCATCAGCGTTGTGCTCCACGCGTCCAAGGCGGTGGTTGAAGCCTTTCCCTCAACTTGGTCAAAAAATAGCCATACGATCAATCCATTTAAAATCAATGGCTTGTGCGTGAAACAAAAGCGAAACACGGCCGCGGCGGCGGAATCGCGGCGGATCGCGGCCGGGCTATTGACGCTGTGCACAAGTTGCGGCATGGGCCGTTCCGGCGGTCGTGAAGACGGTGTGCAGGCCGGTGCCCGGGCTGTCCGCAGCGGCGGGCGCGCTGGGTATCATTCCGGCGATGAAGGAGTCCACCTGATGGCTGCACCCGCCACGTCCGCCACGGCTGCAGCCGGTGCCCTGTCCGCTTTCCTCAAAGGTGTCGAACGCCGCGCCCTGGTCGTCGCCGGGCTGCAGGGCGGCGACGAGGACGCCGCCGGCCGGACCGTGGCGGCGGCCATGCGGGCCTTCGCCGGGCCGGCGGCCGACATGCCCATGGCGGATTGGCCGATACGGTTCTGGAGCCTGCTGTGCGGCAGTCCGTCGCTGCGCGCCCCGCCCACGGGCGGCGACTGGCCCCTGCCGCTGGCGCACCTGCAGGGACTTGCGCCGGCCGAGCGGCTGGCGCTGCTGCTGCGCATCGGCGCCGGACTGGACGAGGACGCCGCGTCGGCGGTACTGGGCCTGGCGCCGGAAGACTACCGGCGCGCCCTGACCGGCGCCTGCCCGCTGGACGCCCAGGGCTACCCGGATGCGGTGGCCTGGCGCGGGCTGGCCGAGCAGGTGCAGGCGCAGGTACGCGATCTTCCGCCGGCCCGGCTGCAGCAGCTGGAACACCTGCGCCAGCCGATGGCGGCCGACGCGGCGCCTGTGAGCAGGCCGGCCGCGGCCGCGCCGCCGCGGGCCGGGGCCGGCGACCGCGCCGCCCGGCCGCCGCGCCGCGCGGGGTCGCGCTGGACCTGGCGGACCTGGCTGCTGCTGTGCCTGCCGCTGCTCCTGCTCGCAGCCGTCGCCTTCTGGTGGTGGCGGGAACACGGGCTGGCCCTGCCCGGCGCGGCCGCACCGGCGGCCGAAGGTACGGTGTTGGACAACGGCCCGGTGCAGGTCGAGGCCTTGTCCGACAGTGATCTTCCCGCCGCACCGCCGGCCGACGGCAGCCGTGCCGCGGCGGACGCGGCGATGCTGGCCGATCCGGAGCTGGCCCTGGCCGAGGACGCCGATTTCTATGCCTGGCACGCGGCCGGCGGCCCGGTGCCGGTGGACGAATCGCAGGCGCAACCGAGCCGCGCCGAACCGGCCGGTACCGCGCTGGAGACGGTCGATGCGGAAGATTGAACGCCTGTTGCCGGCGCTGGCGCTGCTGACGGCGCTGGCCGCGGGGCCGGCGCTGGCGGTGCCGGGCGCCCGTTCGCTGGTCCCCGCCACGCCTGCGCCCGATATCGCGGTGGACCCGCAGGCGCGCTGGTCGGCGCTGGGGCCGGTGCGGCAACAGGAACTGCGCGCGCGCTACGCGGCGTGGCGCGCCTTGCCCGAATCCGAGCGCCAGCGCGTGCGCGCGGCCGCGGGCGCCATGGCCGCCCTGCCGGCGGACGAGCGCGCGGCCCTGCGCGACCGCTTCCTCGGCCTGGACCGCCTGTACCGCGACGGCTGGCGGCTGGGCCCACAGCTGGGCGCGCTGTACCCGAAACTGCAGCCCCTGCTCGGTTACCTGCCCGAACCGCAGCGCGAACCGATGCTCGCCCTGCTGCGCCAGCTCGATGCGCAGCAGCTGGCGCAGCTGGCCCTGCTGTCGCAGCGCACGCCGCCGCAGGAACGCGACGCGCTGCGCGCGCAGCTGCTGGCCGTGCCCGCCAGCGGCCGCGGCGAATGGCTGCTGCGGAAGACCGAAGCGCGCTGACGGCGGCGCACCGCGCGCGGCTTGGCCGCGGGATCGCGCCGGCGCTGCGGCAACCCTTCACCCCCATTCACCGGCTGCCCTTACAATGGCCGGCTCCCGCGACCCGGCAACAGCGCGTCCCGCGCCGGCCGCAGTCCGCGTTCTTTCCCGTATGTCCACCCTCTCCGCCACGCCGCGCTTCCGCCAGGAAGTGCGCGCCACCGGGTTGCTCGCCCTTCCCCTGGTGCTGGGCCACGTCTCGACCGGCCTGATCGCTTTCGTCGACAACACCATCGCTGGCCACCACGGCACCGATACCTTCGCCGCGGTCAGCATCGGCACCGCCCTGCTGTGGCTGCCGATGCTGGTGCCGATCGGCACCCTGATCTCGCTCACCGCGTCGGTGTCGCAGCTGCACGGCGCCGGCCGCGAGCGCGACATCGGCCCGCTGTTCCGCCAGGCGCTGTGGCTGGGCATCGGCCTGAGTGTGCTGATGTTCGCCTTCCTCAGCGTGGTGCCGGCGTTCCTGCCGGCCTTCGGCATCGCGCCGGATATCGTGCCCGGCGCCACGAGCTTCCTGCACGCCATCCGCTGGGGCGTGCCGGCGCTGACCCTGTACTTCTGCATGCGCTACCTGAGCGAAGGCATGCACTGGACGCTGCCGACCATGCTGCTCGGCTTCGGCGGGCTGCTGGTGCTCGGGCCACTGGGCTATGCGTTGTGCAACGGCCGGTTCGGTTTTCCCGAGCTGGGCGCCGAAGGCCTGGGCATCGCCTCGTCGGTGACGATGTGGGTGCAGGCGCTGTGCTTCGCCGCCTACCTGTGGAAGACCCGGCGCTTCGCCCACCTGCAGCTGTTCGGCCATTTCGAGCCGCCGCGCTGGCGCGCGATCTGGGACCTGCTGCGCACCGGCCTGCCGATCGGCATCACCGTGCTGATGGAAGGCGGCCTGTTCATCATCACCGCGCTGCTGATCGGCCGCATCGGCGCGGTGGAGGCCAGCGCGCACCAGATCGCCATCAACGTCGCCCAGCTGTGCTTCATGATCCCGATGGGCGTGGCCGAGGCCACCACGGTGCGCGTCGGCCATGCGGTGGGCGGCAACGATCCGCTGGGCGTGCGCCGCGCCACCTGGGCCGGCTACGCCATCGTGCTGGTCACGCAGATGCTGTCCATCACCGTGCTGCTGCTCGGCCACGACGCGGTGGTGCGGCTGTACACCGACGACCTGGCCGTGGCCGCGCTGGCCTCCACGCTGCTGCTGTACGCGGCCACCTTTCAGTTCCCCGACGGCATCCAGGTGCTGTCGGCCGGCGCGCTGCGCGGCCTCAAGGACACGCGCGTGCCGATGTTCATCGCCATGTTCGCGTACTGGGGCGTGGGCATGCCGCTCGGCGCCGGGCTCGGCCTGGGCCTGGGCTGGGGCCCGCAGGGCATGTGGATCGGCCTGATCATGGGCCTGACCGCCGCCGCGGTGCTGATGGGCTGGCGCCTGCGCGTCAGCAGCCGGCGCCTGCTGCACCGGCCGGCACCCTGACTTGAAGCCCATGCCGGCCCTGCCGGTAATGGGTATCCTGCGTTGCAACAAGCCCCTTATGGAGCGTCCATGAACCCCCCGCCGCTGCCCCGCCGCAACCCCATCGCCAGCTTCTTCGTCGGGCTGTGGGACGTGATGAACTTCACCCGCCGGCTGATCCTCAACCTGCTGTTCTTCGGCCTGCTGTTCCTGGTGCTGATCCTGTTCATGGTGGCCATGGGCAAGGGCGCCTCGTCGGCCAAGGTGCTGCAGGACCGCACCGCCCTGGTGATCGCGCCGGAAGGCCGGCTGGTCGAGCAGTACAGCACCGACCCGGTCAGCCGTGCGCTGGGCAAGGCGCTGGGCGACACCAACGTCGAGGAACTGCAGCTGCGCGACCTGGTCCGCGCGATCGAGGCGGCCAAGGACGACAAGAAGATCGAGCGCGTGGTGCTGAACCTGGACAAGCTCCAGCCCAGCGGCTTCGCCTCGATGCGCGAAGTGGCCGCCGCGCTGCAGGAGCTGCGCGCGGCCGGGAAGCAGGTCGTGGCCTTCAGCGAGAACATGGGCCAGTCGCAGTACCTGCTGGCCGCGCAGGCCGACGAGGTCTACCTGGACCCGATGGGCAGCCTGCTGCTCGAGGGCCTGGGCCGTTACCGCCAGTACTTCCGCGCCGGCCTGCAGGACAAGCTGGGCGTGGACGTGCACCTGTTCAAGGTGGGCGAATACAAGTCGGCCGCCGAGCCCTACGTGCTCGACGCCGCCTCGCCGCAGGCCAAGGAAGCCGACCTGTTCTGGATGAACGACGTGTGGCAGCGCTACCTGGGCGACATCGCCACGGCGCGCAAGCTCGACGCCGCGCAGCTGGCCGCCGGCATCGATACCCTGCCCGAAGGCATCGCCGCCGCCGGCGGCGACCTGGCGCGCTTCGCGCTGCAGCAGAAGCTGGTGGACGGGCTGAAGACCCGCGAGGAAGTGGAAGCGCTGCTCGCTGACCGCGGCGTGGCCGACGGCGATGCCAACGGCGGCTTCCGCCAGATCGCGCTGGGCGACTACCTGACCCAGGTCGACGCGCGCCGTTCGCCGATCGACAAGCGTCCGCAGGTGGCGGTGGTGGTGGCCGAGGGCGAGATCGCCGGTGGCGACCTGCCGGCCGGCCGCATCGGCGGCGTCTCCACCTCGGCGCTGCTGCGCGAGGCGCGCGACGACGACGACGTGAAGGCCGTGGTGCTGCGCGTGGATTCGCCCGGCGGCGAAGTGTTCGCCTCCGAGCAGATCCGCCGCGAGGTGGACGCGCTCAAGGCCGCCGGCAAGCCGGTGGTGGTGTCGATGGGCGACCTGGCCGCCTCCGGCGGCTACTGGATCAGCATGAACGCCGACCGCATCTATGCCGACGAATCGACCATCACCGGCTCGATCGGCATCTTCGGCATGATCCCCAACTTCGCGCGCAGCCTGGACAAGATCGGCGTGCACACCGACGGCGTGGGCACCACCCGCTTCGCCGGCGCCTTCGACGTCACCCGCCCGATGGACCCGGCCGTGGGCCGGGTGATCCAGTCGGTGATCGACAAGGGTTATGCCGACTTCACCGGCAAGGTGGCGCAGGCGCGCGACCGCAGCGTGGAGGCCATCGACGAAGTGGCGCGCGGCCGCGTGTGGAGCGGCGCGCAGGCGAAGGAGCGCGGGCTGGTGGACGAGTTCGGCGGGCTGAAGGCCGCGGTGGCCGACGCCGCCGCGCGCGCCAAGCTCGGCGGACAGGACAAGTACCGCGTGCGCTACATCGAGAAGATGGCCACCCCGTTCGCGCAGTTCATGACCGGCTTCGCCGGCAGCCGCGCCGGCGCGTGGATGCTGTCCGACTCCGGCCTGGCGCGCATGATGCTGGCGCGCACGATGCCGGAAATGGACACGCAGCTGCGTTTCGTCGAGGACGCGGCGAAGGACCGCAACAGCGCGCCGGTGAAGGCGCTGGCCTACTGCTTCTGCGGGTTGTGACGGCCCGCGCCGCGTGACCCGGCAACGCCGCCTCCGGGCGGCGTTGTCGTTCGTGGGATGCGCTCCTACGGCGCGGTGTCTGCGGCCGAAAGGGCCTTCTGTCCGCTCCTGGCCGCCTCTTCGGTCGCGGCCGCGGCGGCCCTGGCTTCGGCCAGCGGCTGCGCGACGGCCCCGCGCATCGCCGCGGCCTGCGGGTCCGGCCGGCGCTCGGTGTCCGGCGGCTGGGGACTGCCGCAACCGGCGAGCAGCAGCAGGGCGGACGGCAACAGGCAATGACGGCGGTTCATCGGCATGCTCCTGTGGAAGCCGGCCACATCCTGACACAACGCCGGTGGAGGGCCCGCATCCGCGCGGCTGTCATGCCGCCTTACCCGCCCGCGGGCGCCGGCCGGAACACCACGTTCAAGATCGACAGGAACCGGCCGCTGCCGTCGCCGTTGCCGAGGTAGAGCAGGGTGATGTCGGTATCGCGCGAGCGCCAGCGTGCCTCGCGCTCCGGCGCCAGCGGATCGTCGAGGAAATCCCGGCGGTGCGATGGCGCGCCATGGCGGGCCTCCAGGTCGGCCAGCACCGCGTCGTACGCGGCCAGCGCCGCGACTGGCGGCAGGTCCCGCCGGGCCAGGTCGAGCGACAGCTGCGACAACCGCCCGTCGCGGTAGTACGCGCGCCCGATGAAGGCATGTCCGCCCAGGCGCAGGCCGTCGATGCGCACGCGCTCCCGGTCGCCGCCGTGCAGCCGGCGCGGCGCCGTGGGTACGCCCGCGCCCGGCACCGTGGCCAGCAGCTGTGCGGCGGTCATGTCGGCGCGCACGCCGGCGAACAGCGATTGCGCGCGTGCGGTCCGCCCGCGCAGGACAGCAGCGCAAGCGCCGCCGCTGCCGCGATGCCGGACGGGAAGGACGGCGGCGGGATGGGCCGGTCGTGGGGTGGGCGGTATGCTACGACGCATGAACACGAACCGCTGGCGGCTGGACGGACAGACCGCACTGATCACCGGCGCCAGCGCCGGCATCGGCCTGGCGATCGCGCGCGAACTGCTCGGTTTCGGCGCCGACCTGCTGATGGTGGCGCGCGACGCCGATGCGCTGGAGCAGGTGCGCGACGACCTTGCCGAAGAGTTTCCCGACCGTGCGATCCATGGCCTGTCCGCCGACGTCGCTGACGACGAGGACCGCCAGGCGATCCTGGACTGGGTCGAGGACCATGGCGGCCTGAACCTGCTGGTCAACAACGCCGGCGGCAACATCACCAGGCCGGCCAACGACTACAGCGAAGACGAGTGGCGCGGCATCTTCGAAACCAACCTGTTCTCCGCGTTCGAACTGTCGCGCCATGCCTACCCGCTGCTCACGCGCCACGCGTCGTCGGCCATCGTCAACGTCGGCAGCGTTTCCGGCATCACCCACGTGCGCAGCGGCGTGGTCTACGGCATGACCAAGGCCGCGCTGCAGCAGATGACCCGCAACCTCGCCTGCGAGTGGGCCGAGGACGGCATCCGCGTGAACTCGGTGGCGCCCTGGTACATCCGCACCCGCCGTACCTCCGGGCCGCTGTCCGACGCGGACTACTACGACGAGGTGATCGCGCGCACGCCGATGCGCCGCATCGGCGAGCCGGAAGAGGTGGCCGCCGCGGTCGGCTTCCTGTGCCTGCCGGCGTCGAGCTACGTCACCGGCGAGTGCATCGCGGTGGACGGCGGCTTCCTGCGCTACGGGTTCTGAGTCGCCCGCTGGCAGCGTGGACTGATCCTGGTTCTACATCGCCGTTGCAACGTGGCCGCGTACCGAACAGGGCGCGGCCCGGGAGTGGAACATGCGGCGTTGGATCAGGCGGGTGTTGCTGGGTGGGTTCATTGCGGCGATGACGCTGGCGGCGGGTATCGGCCTGTACCTGCACAGCCTCGACCTGGACAGCCAGCCGCCGCCCGATCCACGCAGCAGCGCCGCCGACCTGGCGTTCCTGCGCGGCGCGCCGCCGCCGACGCGCGGCCGGATCCTGGCGGTGGTCAGCAGCGCCGCGTATTTCCCGGGCACCGCGAAACGCGCCGGTTTCGAACTGACCGAGCTGTCGCGCGCCTATTACACCTTCCTCGCCAATGGCTACGCGGTGGATATCGCCAGCCCGCTGGGCGGCACCCCGCCGATGCGCGTGGATGACGAGGACATGGGCGCGGCCGACCATGCCTTCCTCAACGATGCGCAGGCGCGGGCGAAGCTCGCCGCCAGCCTGCCGCTGGATCAGGTGGATGCCTCCGGTTACGCCGCGGTGTATTTCGTCGGCGGCAAGGGTGCGATGTTCGACTTTCCCGGCGATACCGCCATCGCGCGGATCGTGCGCCACGTCCACGATACCGGCGGCGTGATCGGTGCGGTATGCCATGGCCCGGCGGCGTTGCTCGGGGTGGCGCTGGGCGACGGCACGCCGCTGTTGCGCGGCCGCCGCGTCACCGGCTTCACCAATGCCGAGGAACTGTTCCTGATGGAGGACGCGCGCCAGCGCTTCGGCACGCTGCTGCAGGATGCGCTCGCGGCGCAGGGCGGACATTTCGTCGAAGGCGGGCTGTATCTGGACAACACCGTGGTCGACGGCCGCCTGGTGACCGGGCAGAACCCTTGGTCGACGTGGTCGGTCGCCGAGGCGATGGTGAGGGCGCTGGGCCATGCGCCGGCGGCGCGCGAGGCCACCGGCGAGGAGCAGGCGGTGCGGGTGCTGGAGGCGTACCGCCGGGGCGGTGCCACCGCCGCGCGCGCGGCCCGCCAGGCGCTGCCCGCCGCCGACAAGCGGCTGCTGCTGATACACGCGCTGGTGGCGGCGATGCAGCGGCGCTGGCGCGATGCCTGGCACTTGCAACGGCTGGCGCATGGATGACTACACTCGCGCGCTCCGACGGGAAAAGGCGATGACGCTGCGCGCACCCACACTGCGGCTGTTGCTGGTGGAGGACGATGTCGACATCGCCGCCGGCCTCGGCGATTACCTGGACAGCCATGGCGTGGAGGTCGATTTCGCCTGCAACGCGCCGCAGGCGCGCCTGCGCCTGCAGGCGCAGGCATTCGACCTGGTGGTCCTGGACGTGAACCTGCCCGGCCAGGACGGACTGGCGTTGTGCCGCGAGCTCAAGCGCGGCGGCGGCCTGCGCCCGCCGGTGCTGTTCCTCACCGCGCGCGGGGCGCTGGACGACAAGCTGGCCGCGTTCGAGGCGGGCGCGGTGGACTACATGGTCAAGCCGTTCGCGCCGGCGGAACTGTTGGCCCGTGCCCGGGCGATCACAACGCACGCGGCCCAGGGCGGTGGCCTGCCGCTGCGCGCCGGCGGCTATGTGCTGGACCTGCAGCGCCACCTGCTGCAGCGCGGCGGGCATTCGCTGCCGCTGCATGCCGCCGGCTTCGTGCTGATGCGCGAGCTGATGCGGGCCAGCCCGGGTTTCGTATCGCGGCAGGCATTGTGCGAACAGTTGTGGCAGGGCGAGCCGCCGGACAGCGACCCGCTGCGCATGCATGTCTACCAGCTGCGCCAGCACTGCCTGCGCGTGTTCGGCGTGCCGCTGATCGCCACCGTGCGCGGCGTCGGTTATCGCTTCAGCGGGGAGGGCGCGGATGCGCCGGCGTAGCCTGCGGCAGGCGCTGGTCCGGCGCTGGATGCTGTTTGCCGCGCTGCTGTCGCTGCTGTTCGCCGGCGTCACCGTGTTGCTGCTGTTCGTGCTGGAGGACAGCTTCATCGACCGGCGCCTGCGCACGGTAGCGGCGACCCTGCCGCCCGACGCGCACCCGCTGGCCCTGCCCGCGCATTTCCAGTGGGTTCCATTCGACCGGCTCCCGGTGCCGGAACAGCGACGCCTGGCCGATCGGACCGTGGGGGCTATCGCCGAGTTCCGGCGCGCCGATGGCCGTTACGTGCATGCGCTGCTGGTACCGGCGCCCGGCGATGCGCGCGCGGTGCTGCTGTATGACGTGACGGGCGAGCTCACGGTGACCGCCGGCCTGCCGGCCGGGATGGGCTATGCCGCGGCCGTGTTCGCCTTCACCCTGCTGTGCGCCTGGTTGCTGGCCAACGCCTTCGTCGGCCGCGCGGAGCGGCACGCGCGGCGCCTGCTGGCGCAGGTGCGGTCGGCGCCGGAACCGGCCAGCCTGGAGGCGATGGCCCGCGATGAGCCGGTGAGCGAGTTCGCCGAGATCCTGCGCCTGCATGCCGATGTCTGGCGGGGACGGCACGAGGCCATCGAACGCGAGCGGGAAACCCTGGGCTTCCTCGCGCATGAACTGCGCACGCCGCTGCAGTCTGCGCGCACCAGCCTGGCCCTGCTCGAGGAGGCGGAAGCCGTCTCGCCGGCGTTGCCGCGGCTGCGGCGCGCGCTGTCGCGGCTGGAACGGGCGGGCAACGCGATCCTCTGGCTGTCCGGCGGCACGGTGCTGACCGGCGCAAGCCGCACGCACGCGCTGTCCGCGATGGAAGAGCTGATCGACGAACTGCGGCCGCTGGCGGCGGCGCGCCTGCAGTCCTTCAGCGTCCGCATCGCGCCGGCGCTGTACTGGGGCGTGCCCTTGGAGGTCGTCGAAACCCTGCTGGCCAATCTGCTGCTCAACGCGATCCAGCACGGCGGCGCGGGCGTGATCGAGGTGGAGGCCGATGCCGGCCGACTGGCGATAGGCAACCGCACGGCGGCGACCGACGCGCCAGGCTTCGGCCTGGGCCTGGAGATCGCCCGGCGGTTGGCCGCACGCATCGGCTGGCGGCTGGAAATGCAGGTATCGGGGGATTCGGCCCGCTGCGAGCTGCGCTGGCCGGAGCCTGGTTCCGCTGCCGTTACGGGCCGGTAGTCGCCGCAATCCCAGGCCAGGCAGTGTCTTGATGTCGCGCGCTGTTGGTACCCGCTCTGTCGCAGCCGGATCGTCCAATCCACCTGCCAGGTAGAGCACTTAGCCCGCACATACTATGAATGGGCGAACCGGTATGGGCTGACCAAAGTGCCGGATTGGGGAGCGCTGCAGGCGGATGCCGGGGAAAACATGGAGATGATCCGGATTTTCGAGAGCGCCAGGGAGGGCCGGCAACACGCTCGGAAGCCGCTGACCCAGCGTTGCCTCTTTCACCTGGTCGAGGCGGCTCGTGCCCGCTGATCCGGAGAATCCAGGATGCTCTCAATAAGTTCCACTTGTTATGAAAGTTGCGTTACTCTCGCGCGCACCGGGCGGTTCGTTATGTATTCGTTCATGTTTCGGCTGCTCGTCCAGCGGTGACACTTTTGAACTTACGGAGAGAGTTACGAATGGCTACTCGTCACGGTTTCAATGTGTTTTCCAGGGGCGTGAGGCGTACTGCGCTCAGCATGGCACTCAGCATGTGCTTCGTTGGCGCGGCGATCGCCGATACCGGCGGCCTGCGCATCACCATCCGCGGCGCGGATGGCCCGGTCGCCGGCGCCACGGTCCGGATCAGCTCGCCCAGCAGCCTCATCAGCAAGACCGCAACCACCGGCGCCGACGGTACCGCGCGCGTTACCGGCCTGGATCCGGCGACCAACTATACGGTGGAAATCTCGGCCACGGGCTATAGCGACTTCAGCGCCAGCAACGTCGCCGTGGTCAGCGGCAAGGACCTCAGCCTGGGCTACGCGCTGGGCGGTGGCGGCACCAGCAGCGGCGCGACCAACCTGGACACGATCATGGTGACGGGCTCGGGCCTGGCCGCCATCGACACCACCTCGGCGGTGGTCGGCACCACCTTGACCCTGGACATGACCGAATCGCTGCCGACCGCGCGCAGCTACCAGAGCTACCTGCAGCTGGTGCCGGGCGTGAAGCCCTCGGCGGGCGGCAACCCGGCATCGAAGTCCGGCGTGAACTATTCCGACATCGACGGCGCCATCGGCTCCTCGACCGACAACCTCTACTACATCGACGGCGTCAACGTCACCGATCCGTCGACCGGTACCTTCGGTTCCAACCTGAACTCCGAGATCATCCAGGAAATGCAGGTGCTGACCGGCGGCATTCCCGCCGAGTACGCCGGTGGCCAGGGCCTGATTTCCAAGGTCATCACCAAGTCGGGCAGCAACGAGTGGCACGGCTCGGTCAACTACTACCTGCAGAACGACAGGCTGGTGTCCAAGAACAAGCACCTGGACGACTCCAGCTTCTCCACCTACGACACGGCCGTCACCCTGGGCGGCCCGATCATCAAGGACAAGCTGTGGTTCTTCGCGTCCTACCAGCGCGTCAACCGCGAGGAGGACGTGGTCGACCCGGTCACCCAGGACGTCATGCGCACGGTGAAACAGGACAGCGACCGCAGCTTCGGCAAGTTGACCTGGCAGATGACGGACCGCGACCGCCTGACCGCGACCTTCTTCAACGATCCGCTGGATCGCAGCGGTTCGCTCGATCCCACGGTGCCGAACAACCGCGACCTGACCCGCAAGCAGGGCGGCAACAACTACAAGTTCGAGTACTCCCACGACTGGGACAACCTGGGCCTGGACGTGTATGCGTTCAAGCACGAGTCGGAGCTTTCCCAGTTCGCCGCGAGCAATGATCCGTTCAACAGCGTGGCCTTCCACAACGGCCGCGACGATGCGACCAATACCGACATCAGCCGGGGCGGCACCGGTTCCAACCTGATCACCAACCGCGACTCCAAGGAATTCGGCGCCAGCCTGGATTACCTGCTGAGCACGAACTGGGGCGAGCACACCTTCAAGGCCGGCTTCCTCAAGGGCGAGGGCACGTACGAGGAGCAGACCCTCTATCCGGCCGGCCCGCGCTACACCTCCATCAGCGCGGGCGATGCGGGCACGACGATGGCCCAGTACATGGGCATCGGCGGCTATGCATGGCGCGGCCCGCTTGCCATTTCCTCCACCGACATTGCCCGCCTCATGGCCGCCACCGGCCTGACTCAGGCCCAGCTGCTGGCGAAGACCTTCACCGACACCACGGGCAATCCCTACAACCAGGTCAACGTCTACCGCATCCTGCAGTCGGAGAACGAGGGGCTGGCCTACACGGTCAAGTCCAAGCAGACCTCCGCCTACCTGCAGGACAGCTGGACCCTGGACAAGTTCTCGGCCAATGTCGGCATCCGCGCCGAGCGTACCGAGTTCGTCAATTCGGCCGGCGCCACGATCCACAAGTTCGACTGGAACATCGCCCCGCGCCTGTCGCTGGCGTACGACATCAATGGCGATGGCCGCAGCAAGGTCTGGGCGTACTACGGCCGCTACTACGATCCGATCCGTGCGGACATGGCCGACTTCGCCGGCGCGGTCACCGGCCCGACCTACGACGAGCAGGTCAACATCGACGGCCAGTGGTACACCTTCCGCCAGCGCGGCCCGGGCGATGCGGCCATCGCGCCGAACATCAAGACGCCGTACACCGACGAACTGATGCTCGGTTACGCCACCAACTTCGGCCAGGACTATGCGTTCTCGGTGACGCTGACCAAGCGCGAGACCAAGGACATCATGGAGGACTACGACCTGGGTCTGTACTCCGACCCCGATGGCGTGGGCGCCGACAGCCAGGCCCCGGCCGGATCGTACTTCTACCTGCCGTATTCCTACTTCGGCTATGCGGACAACCCGGGCACGAACTACGTGCTCGGCACGCTGAAGGGCGGCAAGCGCGAGTACAAGGGCCTGGAAGTCACCCTGCAGAAGGTCAAGAGCAACAACTGGCAGGGCATGATGTCGGTCACCCTGAACGACGCGCACGGCAACACCAACTCGGACGGCAACGCCGACTACCAGGGCGACTGGATAGCGCTGGATCCGCGCGCCCCGAACGCGTGGGGCCCGCAGCCGGGCAACATCAAGCGGCAGTTCAAGGCGTTCGCCACCTACTACTGGGACTTCGGCCTGGAGCTCAGCGGCGTGTTCAACTGGAACAGCGGTACGCTGTACAGCCGTACCTGGCTGACCTCCAGGCGCCACCTGCCGATGATGGACGACCCGTACGAGTACGAAGGCGTGACCGACAGCTGGCTGTCGCCGGGCTCGGTGGGCAGCGAGCAGAGCCCGTCCTATTCCACCCTGGACGTGCGCGCCAAGTACACCAAGGAGCTTCCGGTGGGCAAGGTGGAAGTGTTCCTCGATATCTTCAATATCCTGAACAAGCAGAGCGCAACCCGCATGCAGGACCTCGTCGCGGGTGACGGCATCTACGACTTCGGCCAGGCCGTCGAATGGGTCGAGCCGCGCCGCGCTTATCTGGGCGTGCGTTACTCGTTCTGACGCGGTAGTACATGCTCCGGCCTCCTGCGAGGCCGGAGCGGTTTCACAGGAAGCCCCGCGTTGCTGAAACGCGGGGCTTCTGTTTGCCGGTCACCCGGGCGGGAGCTTCCGACCCGGATGCAGGAAAGCGGCAGCGCATGGGTTGGGCGGACGTCCACGGGCCATGCCGGTCAGGGCGCCGCGTCGCAGTCCCGCGTCAGCCGCGCCTCGATGCCGCGCTGCTCGCGGGTGAGGTCCTGGCGTTCGCTCTGCAGGGCGCTGTTGTAGCGGCGTATCAGTTCCCAGCGGCGGTCGCGCAGGCGCGCGCAGACTTCCTGCTGCGGCAGCGGATGGCAGGCATCGCGGACCCAGGTGCCGGTGGCGACCGCCGCGCCGCCCGGGTAGGGGCGGGGATGGCCGTGGCCGGGCGGCCGCCCGCCGTGGATGGAGATCCGGCCGGAACCGATGGTGGCGCTGCCGGAGAGGCTGCCGCCCACGCGCGCCGGCGGGTAATAGCCGCCGACCCACAGCGGCACCCAGCGCGGATTGCCCACGCCGTCGTCGCTGGTATAACGCCCGCCGTCCGGGGAGATGCATTCGTACAGCGGCTGCGGCGGTTGCACGGTGACGATGCGGATCCCGCGTTCGGCCGGCGCACTGGTGGAGACCGGCGCGGGAGAGGCCGGCGCTGGCCGTGGCGGCGGGTCCTGCGGGCGCTGCATGTCCAGCACCTGCTGGCGCTGGGTATCGTCGCAGGGGGCGTCCTGCAGCGCGACGGCGCCATTGCCCGCCACGCAGCGGTAGATGCGCACGCTGCCGGCGGGCGGCGGCTCGGCGGCCGACGCCACGGTGGGCAGCAGGGTCAGGGGCCCGAGCAGGAGCAGGCAGGCGCGCATGGCGCCATGTTGCCGCATGTGGCCGGCGCGTGCAGGGCGCGCTTCAGTGCGCGATGGGGCTTCAGTGGTGACCTCCCGTGCGGGGTGAGCCCCGCACCTACAGGAAGCTGGCCTCAGTCGCGCAGCACCTGGCCGGTGGCGGCCACGCGGATGCGGGTGGGCTGGGCGAGCCCGCCGGTGGCGCCGTCGAGCAGGCCATCGAGCTGCGCGAGCAGGGCCGGGTCGAGTTGCCCGCGGCTGCGTGCCGGGGGCTGGCCGGCGAGGTTGGCGCTGGTCGAGACCAGCGGGCCGCCCCAGGCTTCGCACAGGGCGCGCACCCGCGGGTGCGCGCTGACCCGCACGGCAACGCCGTCGTGCGTGCCGGTGATCCAGCGCGGCGTGCGGGGGCCGGCCGGGACGATCCAGGTGTTGGCGCCGGGCCAGCTGTCCAGCACGGCCTGGCGGCGGTCGTCGGCCAGCGCGTCGAGCCGTATCCAGCCCTCGAGCTGCGCAACGTCGGCGGCGGCCAGGATCATGCCCTTCTCGACCGGCCGCTGCTTGAGCGCCAGCAGCTTCATCACCGCTGCTTCGTTGGCCGGATCACAGCCCAGGCCCCAGACCGCCTCGGTCGGGTAGGCGATGACGCCGCCGTCGCGGAGGGTGAGGGGGGCGGATTGTAAGGTCAGCTCGAGCATGGTGAGAGTGAAGCCATGAAAGCCCCTCTCCCTCCGGGAGAGGGTTGGGGTGAGGGGCGATGGAGCCAGTGAGGGTCCGGTTGACCTGACTTCGTTCGTCCCTCATCCGCCCTTCGGGCACCTGCATTCGGCGCATCCATGCGCCTCACCCTTCGGGCGGCTTCGCCGTGCAACCCGGCGATCCTGCCGGGTTGTCTCCCGATGGGAGAAGGGGAGTGGTTACCGGCTTTTCCTTCGCCAGGCATCAGAACGGCGGCGCGTCGTCGGCCGCGGCGGCCTTCTTCTTCACCACGGTTTTCTTCGCGGCGACCTTCTTGGCCGGGGTCGCTGTCTTGGCTGTCGTCTTCTTCACTGCCTTCTTGGCCGGCGCCTTTTTCGCGGCGGTCTTCTTCGGCGCGGCTTCCTTCTTCGCCGCCGTTTTCCTGGCCGCGGCCTTCTTCGCGCCGAAACCCTTGCGCGCCGGCTTGCCGGTCTCGGCCATCAGCTGCTGAACTTCGGCCAGGGTCAGCGAAGCCGGCTCGCGGTCCTTCGGGATCTTGCCGTTGAGGGTGCCGTCGCTGATGTAGGGGCCGAAACGGCCGTTGAGCACCTGGATGTCCGAACCCTCGAACTCCTTGATGATGCGGTTGCGCGCGATCTCTTCCTTCTCCTCGATCAGGAACACGGCGCGCGCCAGGTCGATCTTGTACGGATCGTCCTCCTTCTTCAGCGAGGCGTAGGTGCTGCCGCGCTTTGCGAACGGGCCGAAGCGGCCGATGCCCACGCTCACTTCCTCGCCGTTGGCGTCGGCGCCGAGCTTGCGCGGCATGTCGAACAGCTTCAACGCGTCGTCCAGCGAGATCGAATAGATGCTCTGGCCGGGCTGCAGCGAGGCGAACTTGGGCTTTTCCTCGTCCTCGACGGTGCCGATCTGCACCATCGGGCCGAAGCGGCCGATGCGCGCGCTGACTTCCTTGCCGCTTGCCGGGTCGGTGCCGAGCACGCGCGCGCTGCCGGCGTCGGTGCGGTCCAGCGATTCGCTCTTGTCGCTCACCAGTTCCTTGAATGGGCCCCAGAAGCGCTCCATCAGCGGCACCCACTCCTCCTCGCCGCGCGACACCGCGTCCAGCTCGTCCTCGAGCCTGGCGGTGAAATCGTAGTCGACGTATCGGGTGAAATGGCTGGACAGGAACTTGCTGACCGCGCGGCCGACGTCGGTCGGCTTGAAGCTGCGGCCTTCCATCTCGGTGTACTTGCGGAACAGCAGGGTCTGGATGATCGAGGCATAGGTCGAGGGACGGCCGATGCCGTATTCCTCCAGCGCCTTGACCAGCGCCGCTTCGGTGAAGCGCGGCGGCGGCTGGGTGAAGTGCTGGTCGGCGGCGATGCGTTCCAGCGGCACGTTGTCGCCGGGTTTCATCGCCGGCAGCTTGCGGCCCTCGTCCTCGTCTTCCGCATTCCTGCTGTCCTTGCCTTCTTCGTAGACGGCGAGGAAGCCGGGTACGACCACCGTGGTGCCGCTGGCGCGGAACACGTGTTCGCTGCCGGCGGAGAGGTCGACGCTGACGGTGTTGAGCGTGGCCGGGATCATCTGGCAGGCCACGGCGCGCTTCCAGATCAGCTCGTACAGCCTGCGCTCGTCGTCGGTCAGGTATTTGCCGACCTGGGCCGGGGTGCGCAGCGCCGAGGTCGGGCGCACCGCTTCGTGCGCTTCCTGGGCGTTCTTGCTCTTGGTGGTGTAGGTGTTGGGCTTGTCCGGCAGCGAGGTGGTGCCGTAGTCGCGGGCGATCACGTCACGGATCTCGACCAGCGCGTCCTGCGACAGGTTCACCGAGTCGGTACGCATGTAGGAGATCAGGCCGACCGTGCCTTCTTCGCCGATCGCCACGCCTTCGTACAGCTTCTGCGCCACCTGCATGGTCTTGCGCGTGGTGAAGCCGAGCTTGCGCGAGGCTTCCTGCTGCAGGGTGGAAGTGGTGAACGGCGGCGCCGGGCGGCGCTTGCGCTCCTTGCTGGCGACATCGGTGACGTGCAGGCGGCCCTGCGCGGCCTGCTGGATGCGCAGGCGCGCGGCCTCGGCGGTGTCGCCGTCGGTGATGGTGAACTGTTCGAACTTCTGCCCGTCCAGCTTGATGAGCTTGGCCGAGAAATGCTGGGTCGGGTGCGCGCAGTCGGCCTCGATGGACCAGTACTCGCGCGCCTTGAACGCCTCGATCTCCTCCTCGCGCTCGACGATCATGCGCAGCGCCGGGCTCTGCACGCGGCCGGCGGACAGGCCGCGCTGCACCTTGCGCCACAGCACCGGGGAGAGATTGAAGCCGACCAGGTAATCCAGCGCCCGGCGCGCCTGCTGGGCGTCGACCAGGTCGTCGGCGATGGCGCGCGGCTGCGCCATCGCTTCCTTGATCGCGCGCGGGGTGATCTCGGTGAAGACCACGCGCTGCATCGACTTGTCCTTCAGCAGCCCGCGTTCTTTCAGGATTTCCGCGATGTGCCAGCTGATCGCCTCGCCCTCGCGGTCCGGGTCGGTCGCCAGGAAGATGTCGTCGGCGCTCTTGGCGGCCTTGGCGATGGCCTCGACATGCTTCTCGTTCTTTTCGATCAGGTCGTAGCGCATGGCGAAGCCATGGTCCGGATCGACCGCGCCTTCCTTGGGTACCAGGTCGCGCACGTGCCCATACGAGGCCAGGACGGTGAAGTCCTTGCCGAGGTATTTGTTGATCGTCTTGGCCTTGGCGGGCGATTCGACGATGAGCAGGTGCTTGGGCATGTCAATGATTCTTGCGGGGGAGGGCAGGGCCCGGTGGGGGCGCTAGGGTGGCGCAAACGCGCCCTTTAGTGAAGCAGCGGCGGCCGATCCGGATATGCCGACGCCCGGGCAGGGCCCGGGCGTTCAGCTTTTTCCTGTCCAGAGAAATCACGGAGAGGCCGCCGTTGTCAAGCGGCGGCGCGTGACTCAGCTGAAATTGGAGGCGGCGATGCCGATCACCGCCAGCAGGGCGACGATGCCCACCACGACCAGCACGCCGAACAGCGACAGGATCACGATGGTCACCGTGCCCAGGCCGCGCTGCTGCCACTCCGGGTGGTCGGTGAACGCCCAGCGATCCACCACCAGGGTGTCGCAGATCATGTCGTGCAGGCCCTGCTTGCGCTCGGTGAAGGCGGCCATCAGGTAGCCGATGCACAGGATCAGGCCGCTGAGCATGGCGGCGAAGTAACGGCCGATGCCGCGGGCGATGGTGATCCGCTCGCCGTTGCTGCGCACCACCTTGATGCCCACCGCCATCTTGCCCAGCGTGGCCTTGCCGGACGAGGCGTGGAAGCCGGCGTAGTAGGCGGCCGACAGGCCGATGGAGATGAGGTTGGTCAGCAGCTGGATCGCGATGAAGCCCGCGCCCATCGTGTCGCCGCTGCCCAGGCCGGCCATGCCGATGCCCAGCACCATGCCGATGACCATGGCGATCACGCCGCCGACCATGCCGACGATCAGGCTGTCGATGAAATAGGCCGCCACGCGCTTCCAGAAGCCGGCATAGACGATCTCGCCGCCGTTGACCACCGCCTCGCTCCTTCCGGTGCTGGCGGGTGCGGCGTAGGGCGAATGCGTGCTGGCGGTGGCTTTCGCGACGGCGGTGCCGTTCTCGATGGCCTGGTAATCCGCGCGCAGGTCGATGCCGGCGCCGACGTCGGCCTGCACCAGCAGCTGCAGTTCCTCGGCCACCGCCGAGAGCGGCTGCCACTGCGACAGGCCTTCGCGCCAGACCAGCGTGGCCAGGTCCAGCTCGTTCCTGCGGAACTTGTCGCGGAGGATGTCGGCCTCGACCGGCCCGTGCCGTTCGCGCTGGGCGTCGGCGTAGTACCACTGACTCATCTGGTGTTCCCCGTAATGTCCTGTTCGTCCTGGATCAGCCGCGGCAGCCGGCCGGCAGATATTTGTCCGCCACGTCGGCGCTGCAGGTCCAGGTGGCGGTCTGCGTATCGTAGTCGAGCCAGAGGTGCTTGCCGTCAAGCGTGTCCTTCCCGGGGACGTGGAAGCGCGCTTCCAGGCCGCAGTGGCCATTGTCGAAGCGGCCGATGCGCACGGCCCCGATATCGCCGCCGGCGTAGCTTTCCGGGCTGTCGAAGCCTTCGTCGCCGTTGACCGGGCAGTGGCCACCGGCCGCGGCGGATCGGGCGACCTCGGCAGCCAGCGGCTGCAGCTGGGCGTGCGCCGCCGTCACCTTCGCGCGCAGCCGATAGTCGTTGTAGGCCGGCACCGCGATCGCCGCGAGGATGCCGGCGATCGCCACCACCATCACGCCACCCACCGCGGCGACGATGCCGAGGATGGCGCAGCCGGACAGCCCGGGCCGGGGCGCCGGTACCACGACGTGCACCTGCTGCACCGGGGGCGGCAGCGGCGGGGCGGCCGGTTCCGGCGTGGGGCCGGCGGGCATGTCCAGGCCGAGTTCGGTGGCGAAGTCGCGCAGCGGGCGCCAGTCGCCGGCGCCCTCGCGCCAGACCAGGGTGTCGCCGGCGATGCGGCCGGAGCGGAACAGCGCGGCGATGTTCTCGGCGGGCAGCGGGCCGCGGCGCTCGCGGTTGCCCTCGGCATAGAACCATTGGCTCACGGGGATTTCCTTGCGGCTGTACGTGCGGGAACGCACCTGGGTGCGCGAGGGATTGTCTTCTCCCGCCGGGAGAAGCGGCAACGCGCGGGAGTGGATGGATTACATGAAGCTTCGTGCGGCATGCCGTTCAACCCGCCGTGTCCCGGTTGTCGTCCGCGGGAGCGCGTGTGGCGATGCATCCAGCCTCGTGATTGCGGACGATCCGGCGCAGCTTCGTCCCTGCCCCGATCCTTTTCCCGAACGGAGCCGGGTTTCGAAGCGTTGCCGGCCTTGTCAGTGCAGCGGCTCGGGTTCGTCGACGAACATCTGGGTTTCCATCCAGGCGTAGGCCGCTTCGGCGCCCGGCTGGTTGAACAGCACCATCAAGACCACCCACTTGAGGTCGTCCAGGTCCAACTCGTCCTGGTCCAGCGCCATCGCGCGGTCCAGCACCAGTTCGCGCTGGTCGGCGTCGAGGATGCCGTGCTGCTCGAGGAACAGCAGGAAGCCGCGGCTCTCCACGTCCAGCTTGTCCAGTTCCGGGCCATGGAAAATGCGCACCGGCCCATCCACCCGCGCCTGGCCCACGGCCGGGCGCTGCTCGGCCAGCGCATCGAGCCAGTCGAACGCCTTGTTGATCTCGGTGGGGCTGAAACCGGCCTGGATCAGGCCGTTCTGCAGCGAATCGCGGTCTCTTATGAGATCGGCGTCCTCGCTGAAATAGTGTTCGAACAGATACAGCAGGACGTCCAGGATGCTCTCTTTCATTGCCCTCGGCCTGCGCCAGGCGGCGCTGTGGAGGTGAAGGAACCTCAGGAGCGGGTGTAGCAGCCGTATGCGGACGACACCTTTCCTTCCAGTTCCATGGCCAGCAGCATGGATGACAGCCTGCTGGCCGTCAATCCAGTGCGTCTGATCAGTGAATCCATACCGGTTGGGTCGTGGCCCAGCGCATTCCACAAGCGCTGGTAGTCCGGATCCGGTGGGGCGAAGGCCGGGCAGGGGGCGCCCGGCGCATCCGGAATGGGGGTCGACAACCGGTTTTGCAAGGCGCCCGCCAGTTCGCCGGCCAGATTGGCCACGCCTTCGAGGATGTCGGCGGCCTGTGTCACCAGTGTTGCACCGTCGCGTATCAGCCGGTGGCAACCGCGCGCCATCGGGTTGCGGATGGAACCGGGCACCGCGAACACCTCGCGCCCGGCTTCGGCGGCCAGCCGGGCGGTAATCAGGGCGCCGGAGCGTTCGGCCGCCTCGATCACCACCGTGCCCAGCGACAGTGCGGCCAGCAGCCGGTTGCGGGCGGGAAACTGGCCGGTGCGCGGCGGCGTGCCGGGCGGGTATTCGCTGACCACCGCGCCGCTGGCGGCGACCTGTTCCTGGAGGAGGGCATGCCGGCTGGGATAGGCCAGGTCCGGGCCGGTGCCGATCACGGCGAAGGTGGGGCCGCCGGCATCCAGCACGGCGCGATGCGCCGCCGCGTCGATGCCCGCGGCCAGCCCGCTGCCGATGCACAGCCCCGTCGCCGACAGGGCGCGTGCGAGGTCGTAGGCATTGTCGCGTCCACCCGCGCTGGGATTGCGGCTGCCGACGATGGCGATCGCGGGCTGCCAGAGGCAGGCCGGGTCGCCATCGACGAACAGCGCCAGCGGGGGATTCGGGCTGCTGCGCAGCAGGGGCGGATAGTCGGCATCCCGCCAGCCGATCAGGTGGTGGCGCGGGTGCTCCAGCCAGCGGCGGGCCTGTTCCATGCGCTCCGGCGCCGGGATGGCAAAGGGCTCGGCCTGGTGCGGGCCGCACCCGCTCGCGGCCCGGGCCGGGTGCGCTGCGGCCAGCGCCTCCGGGGCGTTGCCGAAGCGGTCGAGCAGGTCGCGGGATGCCCCGACCGGGCCGCCGGCCAGGACCAGCGCGAGCAGGGCATCGACTTCAGCGCGGCGGACATCGTCTGCGGGAGTGGGCATGCGCGGCATGCTGGCCCTGAAACGACGACGGCGCCCTCGGGCGCCGTCGTGGTGCAATGTCGGTATTTGCCGCGACGCTTACTGCGCGTCCGGATGCTTGAGCTCGTAACCGACGCGGGCCGGCTTGGTGCCCTCCATCACCAGCGCGTAGCTGACCTTGTCGAAGGTGCGGAACACCATGGCATGGGCGGCGTACTCGTCGGGCAGCGACACGCGGCCGGCGCCCGGCTTCAGCGCGTCGTCCGTGCGCGAGGTCGCCATGCCGGTCACGCGGTCGTTGACGTGGCGCCCGCTGCGCCAGATCGAGAACACCGTGCCGTTGTCGATGCCGTCGCGGCTGCCGCCGGCGATGGCGATGACGTCGCGCGGGCCGCCGGAGGTGAGGGCATCGGCGACGGCCAGCACGCGCAGGTGGCCGTCGGCGAACGACGCGGCCGGGGCATGCGGAATGAACTGGAGGTCGTAGGGATTGGCCTGCACCGGCACCAGGCGGTCGCCGACGCGGACCTCGCGGCCGCTGTCCTGCAGCAGCAGGGTGGAGGCCTCGCGCTCGCCGCTGCCGACCTGGCTCACGGTGCCGACGGCGACCTGGGCCAGTTCGTAGCCGAGCAGTTCATGGCGGTCGCTGCTGGCGACGTAGCTCTTCCACAGGTTGCCGGTGAGCGGCGTGGTGTCGCCGCGCACGTCCAGGTCGTCGCTGGGCTTGGGCTGGCCATAACGGACCGTCGGCCGCAGCACCGCGTAGCGCTGGCCGGGCTGGGCGCCCTGCAGGCCGCGCACGTAGGCCTGCTGGCCGGCGCTGCCGCGCAGGCGGTTGTCTTCCAGGCCGACGACGTAGGGCAGTTCCTTGAAACTGTCCACGACGGACAGGTTCTTCAGGAACGGTTCAACCTCGGACAGCGGCACCGCATTGATCGGCGCCTCGTCGCGTTTGCCCGGCTGGACCGTGGCCTGCGGGGTCACGCGGTCCAGGTAGGCCAAGCTCAGCACGTCGCCCGGATAGATCAGGTGCGGATTCCGGACCTGCGGGTTGGCCTGCCAGATTTCCGGCCAAAGCCACGGCTTCTTCAGGAAACGGGCGGCGATGTCCCACAGCGTATCGCCCTTGCGCACCACATAGGTGTCGGGATGGGTGGCGCCCGATTCCACCGCCACGGCATAGGTCGTCACGGTCAGCAACGCGACGGCGGCGACCGTACGTAATTGTTTCAGCATGGCTGCGATCTGCCTGATTCCCCAACAGGTCCGCGCACTATAGTGCAGAACCCGGGGCGCCGGGCAAGCGCAGGCGCTAGAATTGGGACGTCCTGCCGGATTGCGCGGCATATATCCCCTATCGGTGTACCCCATGGCCCTCCTGCCCATTCTCGAATTCCCCGACCCGCGGCTGCGTACCAAGGCCGCCACCGTCGATGCCGCCGAAGTGACCACGCCGGCGTTCCAGCAGCTGCTCGACGACATGTTCCAGACCATGTACGACGCCCCCGGCATCGGCCTGGCCGCCAGCCAGGTGGACGTGCACAAGCGCTTCATGGTCATCGACGTGAGCGAGGAGCACGACGCGCCGCAGGTCTTCATCAACCCGCAGATCGCCAGCGCCAGCGAAAGCGGCCGCGTCTACCAGGAAGGCTGCCTGTCGGTGCCCGGCATCTATGCCGACGTGACCCGCGCCGACAGCATCGTCGTGCGTTTCCTCGACCGCGAGGGCAAGGAGCGCGAGCTGGCCGCCGACGGCCTGCTGGCCACCTGCATCCAGCACGAGATGGACCACCTGGACGGCAAGCTGTTCATCGACTACCTCTCGCCGCTCAAGCGCGAGATGGTGCGCAAGAAGCTGGCCAAGCAGCGCAAGCACGTTGCCTGAGGCGGGCCGCCCGGCCCGGCCGGGGCCGTCAGTCCGCGCATCGCACGGCGCCGTCCTCGGCGCCGTCGTTCTTTCCGGGAGTTGGATCGCATGAGAATCGTTTTTGCCGGTACGCCGGAATTCGCCGTCGCCTCGCTCGGGGCCGCCGCGCGCCACCACGAAGTGGTCGCCGTCTACACCCAGCCCGACCGCCCGGCCGGCCGCGGCCGCGGCCTGATGCCGTCGCCGGTGAAGCTCGACGCCATCGCCCGCGGCATCCCGGTGTTCCAGCCGGAAAGCCTGAAGACGCCCGAAGCCCAGCAGCAGCTGCGCGACCTGCAGCCGGACCTGATGATCGTGGTCGCCTACGGCCTGATCCTGCCACGCGCGGTGCTCGCCATTCCCACCCACGGCTGCTGGAACGTGCATGCCTCGCTGCTGCCGCGCTGGCGCGGCGCCGCGCCGATCCAGCGCGCGATCGAGGCCGGCGACGGCGAAACCGGCGTCTGCCTGATGCAGATGGAGGCCGGGCTGGATACGGGGCCGGTGCTGCTGAGCCAGCGCACCCCGATCGCCGACACCGATACCGGCGGCCTGCTGCACGACCGCCTCGCCGACATGGGCGCGCGGGTGCTGTCCGACGGCCTGGGCCTGCTGCGCGCCGGCCTCAAGCCGATCGCCCAGGCGCAGCCGGAGGCTGGTGTCACCTATGCGCACAAGCTCGACAAGGCCGAGGCCCGGCTGGACTGGAACCAGGACGCCGCCGCGCTGGCACGGCGGGTGCGCGCGTTCAACCCATGGCCGGTGGCCGAGGCGACGCTGGCCGGCGAGCGCGTGCGCATCCATGGCGCCGTGGCCATCGACGGCAACCAGGGCAAGGCGCCCGGCACGGTGATCGGCGCGTCCCGCGACGGCATCGACATCGCCTGCGGGCAGGGCGCGTTGCGGCTGCGCGTGGTGCAGCGCGAAGGCGGCAAGGCGATCACCGCCGCCGACTACCTCAATGCCCGGCGCGACCTGCCGGTCGGGGGCTGAGCGGATGGTGGCTTCCGCATCCGGACCGTGGAAGGGCGGCGCGGCGCAGCAGCCCGGCGTGCAGACGCGCGTGCTGGCGGCCAGGGTACTGGCCGCGGTCGTCGGCCGCGGCCGCTCGTTGAAGGCGGAACTGGCGGCCACGCTGCCGCGGCTGGACGACAGCCGAGACCGCGCCCTGCTCGAGGCGATCAGCTTCGCCGCGTTGCGCCGCCGTTCCGTCTACGAACAGGCGCTGCGGCAGTGGCTGCAGAAGCCGCTGGGGCCGCGCGACGGCGAACTGAAGGGGCTGCTGCTGGCCGGCTTCGCCCAGCTCGACGCGCTGGAACTGCCGGCGCACGCCGCGCTGTCGGCCACGGTCGACGCGGCGCGCTCGCTGGGGCGCGAGCGCCAGGCCGGCCTGGTCAACGCGGTGCTGCGCCGCGCCCAGCGCGAAGGGTTCCCCGCCGCCCGCGCCGAGGACGCCTGGCCGGATTGGCTGCTGGCGCAGGTGCGGCATGACTGGCCGGCGCAGGCCGAGGCGGTGTTTGCCGCCAGCCTGCAGCCCGCGGCGCTGTGGCTGCGGGTCAACCGCCAGCGCCATGCGCGCGACGCCTATATGGAGCGGCTGCGGGAAGCCGGCATCGAGGGCGAGGCGTCGGCGTTGGCCGCCGATGCGATCCGCCTGCCGGTCGCCGTACCCGTCGCCAGCCTGCCGGATTTCGGCGAGGGCGCGGTGTCGATCCAGGACCTGTCGGCGCAGCAGGTGGCCGACGCGCTGGCGCCGGCGCCCGGCGCCCGGGTATTGGATGCGTGCGCCGCGCCGGGCGGCAAGGCGGCGCACCTGCTCGAACGTGATCCGGCCCTGCGCCTGCTGGCGCTGGACGTGGACGCACGCCGCCTGCAGCGCATCCGCGAGACCTTCGCCCGCACCGGCGTGGGCGCGGCGGCGCAGGTGCGCGCGGTGGACGCCGCCGACCTCGGCGCCTGGTGGGATGGAGAGCCCTTCGACGCGGTGCTGCTGGACGCTCCCTGTTCGGCGACCGGTGTCGTCCGCCGCCAGCCCGACGTGCTGCTGCACCGCCGTCCCGGCGACATCGACGCGTTGGAAGCCCAGCAGGCGCGGCTGCTTGACGCGCTGTGGCAGGTGGTGGCGCCTGGCGGGGTGCTGCTCTACGCCACCTGCTCGATCCTGCGGCGCGAGAACCAGCAGCAGATCGCCGGATTCCTCGCCCGCACCCCCGACGCCCGCATCGACGCCTTGCCGGAGGCGTTCGGCCATGGCGACGCCGGCACGCGCCAGCGCCTGCCCGGAGAGCAGGGCGGTGACGGGTTCTTCCAGGCGCGGCTGGTGAAGGCGCGGTAGCGGGGCAGCCGGGCGGGCTTCCTTGGCTGAATGGCATCCGCGTTGGCAGGCGCCCCGTTCACATGGACGCGTGGGTCCGTGTGCAATGCTTGTGAAAATTTCCGCCTGTAGCGTGAAGGCTTCCCATCCCGCCAACCGTCGCGCCCGCCGCGCCCGGAGCAGGACGGTCGACGGATCTGCCCTGTTTCCGTCGGCCGGCGTTTCCCGCCCTCATGCATCACCCAGTCCAGAAGTACCTTGACGCCTCGGCCCATGACCGACCTGCCGATCTACGTGATCAACCTGCCCGCTTCGGCCGACCGGCGGTCGTCGATGGAGCGCCAGGCGGTGGCATTGGGACTGCGGTTCCGGTTCTTCGAGGCCGTGAACGGGCGCCAGCCGCACCCGTTGTTCAGCCACGTGGCCGAGAAGAAGCGGCTGCTGCGCAAGGGCAGGCCGTTCCGTCCCGGTGAAATCGGCTGCTGGGCGAGCCATTACCTGCTCTGGCAGCGCTGCGTGGAAAGCGGGCAGCCGATGATCGTCCTGGAGGACGACATCGCCATCGATCCGGCGCTGCCCGCGTTTCTCGCCGATCTGCGCCAGTTGCCGGACGAGGTGGGGTATTTCCGCCTGCATGCGGCCGACAGGCCGAGCGAACCCTGGCGCTGCGTCGGCGACCATGTCCTCCATCGCTACTGGCGCAGTCCGCTGTGCACGTTCGGCTATTACCTTGCGCCGGACGCGGCCGCGCGCTTTCTGCGGCATGCCGACGAATGGGTCGTCGCCGTCGACGACTACATGGACCTGGCCTGGCTGCATGGCGTGGAATGCCTGGGCCTGAAGCCCGGCCTGGTGAGCAGCGACGAATCGTTCGATTCGATCATCCAGGCGCGCGAGGGACGGAAGGAACCGGTCGGGCCGCGACGTTGGCTGGCGCGGGAGGGCTACCGATTGAAGCTCGACGCGCGCCGGTTCCTGCACGACCTGCCGCAGCGGTTCCGGACGCGGGCCGAGAACTGCCCCTGATCGCGCCGGCGCGCTCGCGCCTGGCGCTTTCTCCGTCAGGTTCAGCCGCGCTTGCGCCCGAACAGAATGCTCAGCGCGCGCTCGCAGCGTTTCCACCACGGCGCGTCGCCGCGCAGCGCCAGTGACGCGTAGCGCTTGCGTTCCTTGCGCGTCGGCGCCGGCTTGGTGCGGTATTCGTTCTTGCTCAGCGCGCTGCAGCCCTCGTCCAGCCCGCTGCGCCACGCGTAATGGCGGACGATGCCGTAGTTGCGCAGGCCGTTGAGGTACAGCGAGGCGGGCTGCTGCCGGGTCGCCCACCAGCCGTTGCTGCCGTGGGTGCGGTACTCGACGCAGCCGGTGGGCAGATAGAACTTGCGGGCCCCCAGGATGCTGGCGCCATGCACGACGCAGGCGTCGGCGCACAGCTTCCACTGCCTGCGGAAGCTGTGCGGCAGGTCCAGCACGTTGTCCGCCCAGCGGCGGCGCAGCGCCAGCGCCGAGGTCGGCGCGCCGTACCAGGTGACGAAGAAATAAGTGCTGATCGCGGTGTAGCCCAGGTCGATCGGCGTCCTGCTGTCTTCGTAGAGGATGTCCTGGTTGTCTATGCCGAAGGTCCGCAGGTCGCTGAATACGAAATCCACGTCGCGGCGCTCGTCGAACACCGCGCCGATCTTCTCCAGGTACTGCGGTTTCCAGCGGTCGTCGGCATCCAGGAAACAGACCACGTCGGCGGTGGCGGCGGCCACGCCGCGCTGGAACGCCGCCAGCTGTCCCTCGTTCTCGCCGAACAGCAGGGTCACGCGCGGATCCCCGCCGTAGCGCTCCTGCAGCATGGCCGGCGAGCCGTCGGTGGAACCGTCGTCCACGACGATGACCTGCGCGGCCGGCCGGGTCTGCGCAAGCGCGCTTTCCACGGCCTCCACGACGAACTGGAGGTAGTTGTAGCTGGTGATGACGACGGAGAAGGTGGTGGCCATGGTGCTCATGCCGCCAGTACCCGGCGGAAGTAGGCGATGGTTTCCTTCAGCCCATCGTCCAGCGCCACCTTCGGCTCCCAGTCCAGGGCCGAACGGGCGAGCGCGATGTCCGGCTGGCGCTGCTTCGGGTCGTCCTCCGGCAACGGCTGGAAGACCAGCCGCGAGCCGCCTCCCACCAGCGCGATCACCTTTTCGGCCAGTTCCAGCATGGTGAACTCGCCCGGATTGCCGATGTTGACCGGCCCGGTGAAGCCGCGTTCGCTGTCCATCATGCGGACCATCGCGTCGATCAGGTCGTCCACGTAGCAGAAGCTGCGGGTCTGGCTGCCGTCGCCGTAGATGGTGATGTCCTCGCCCTTGAGCGCCTGCACGATGAAATTGCTGACCACCCGGCCATCGCTGGGATGCATGCGCGGCCCGTAGGTGTTGAAGATGCGCACCACCTTGATGTCCAGCCTGTGCTGGCGGAAGTAATCGAAGAACAGCGTTTCGGCGCAGCGCTTGCCCTCGTCGTAGCAGCTGCGCAGGCCGATCGGATTGACCCGGCCCCAGTAACCTTCCTGCTGGGGGTGCACTTCCGGGTCCCCGTACACCTCGCTCGTGGACGCCTGCAGGATGCGCGCATCCAGCCGCTTGGCCAGCCCGAGCATGTTGATCGCCCCGTGCACGCTGGTCTTGGTGGTCTGGACCGGGTCGTGCTGGTAGTGGATGGGCGAGGCCGGGCAGGCGAGATTGAAGATGCGGTCCACCTCGACGTACAGCGGGAAGGTCACGTCGTGGCGCATCAGCTCGAAGCCGGGATTGCCCATCAGGTGCGCGACGTTGCGTTTGCTGCCGGTGAAGAAATTGTCGACGCAGAGCACGTCGTGGCCGTTTCCGACCAGGCGGTCGCACAGGTGCGAGCCGAGAAAGCCGGCGCCGCCGGTTACCAGGATGCGTTTCATGAGGGAGGGCTGGTTGGTGCCGGAGGCGGCAGAAAGAAATTATACAGGCGTGATATGGTCCGCCCGGTTGCCGCATCCGGTGGCTGTTTCCACAAGCCCCGGGGCCGGCACGCCCCGTGCCCGTGGTCTGTCTGGTAGGGAATGATTCATGGCTTCGGCCCCAGAGTTGCCACGATGGCACGCAATCTGACGTATACCGGGACCGCAGGTCTCGAACGGAACGACGCACTGGGCATGTTGGCCTCGGCAGGGCTGTTCCTGTTGCCGGCAGCGATGGTCAGTACGCCGTTCAACGTGCTTCCCTTTGCCGTGGTGCTGCTGGCGACCACCGCGATGGGCGTTTCCAGCCTGTGGCGGGCGCGCGAGCGTGCCGGCACCTTCGGGTACCTGTTGCTGGCCCTGGCGGTGGCGTTGCTGGCCTCTGCCGTCGTGTCGACCTGGCATTTCGAAAGCGCGTTCCGGGATGAGGGCTACCGCACCCGGTTCCTGGCCATGCCGTGGGCGCTGCTCTGGGTATGCGCGTTCCGTCCGCGCCTGGAGGCCCTGTGGTGGGGCGCGCTGGCGGGCCTGTTCGCCACCCTTGCCGTTGCCGGTTACCAGGTCGTCCAAGGCTGGCCGCGCGCGGAGGCCTGGACCAACTCCATCGTCCTGGCCGACGTCACCCTGTTGTTCATGGTGCTGCTGGTGTTCTGCCGTCCCCCCGGCCGCTGGGGCTGGATCGCGCTGGGCATGGCGGCCGGTGGCGGCGTGATCCTGCTCAGCGGCAGCCGGGGCGCATGGCCGGCATTGCTCGCGCTGCTGCTGGCGATGGCATTGTCGATACGCCGGGGCAGCGGGCGCGTCCGTCTGGGCGCGCTGGCCGGACTGGTGATGGTGGCCGCCGTGCTGGTCCTGGCCATCCCGCAGCTGCGCGAGCGCACCCGGTTGAGCGAGCTGCACGAGGACGTGCAGCGCATCGAGGTCGGCGATGTGGACTCCTCCGCCGGCGCGCGCCTGGAGCGACTGCAGGTGGCCTGGGATACGTTCCTGGAACGACCATGGGCGGGCGTGGGCATCGGTCATTTCGATGCGGCCATGCAGCGCCTGCCGGACTGCCGGAAGCCGGGCGCGGCCGAGGAGCGCTGCCACCTCGGGCACGCACACAACGACATCGCCGAGTGGGCCGCGACCCAGGGGATTCCCGGCCTGTTGCTGCTGTTGTGCGTCTACGGGCTGCCGCTGTGGATGTTCGTCCACCTGCATCGCCGCAGCGGCGAGGGGGGATTCCGCGGACCGGCCGCGGCCGGGGTAATGATCGTGGTCGCCTATGTGCTGTGCGGCGCCACCCAGTCCATGTTCGCCCACCAGATCACCGCGAGCACCTATGCCACGCTGGTCGGCGTGCTCGCCGGCCTGTCGCTGGTCGCCGCGCCCGGACGGCGCCAGCCGCACGCCGCTCAGGGCTGATCGCGGGGCGGATCGGCCACATTCCGGCCGTTCTGCAGCAGCCACAGCATGATGGTCTTCTGCCGCACGTAATTGGCGCGCACGTAGGCGTAGACCAGGCCGTGCCAGCCGTCGAGGAAGCCGCCGCGCAGCAGCCAGCCGCGCCAGAAGCGCCAGGCCGGCGCGAGCACCAGTTTGCCGAGCGTGGCGCGTTTGCCGCGGGCGAATTCGTGCTCGGCCATCATGCGCGCGTAGCGCTGGGTCTTCGCCAGCTGCTGTTCGAACGAGCGGTAGGGATAGTGGACCAGGTCGCCGCCGAGCGTGCGCACCACGCCATCGACGCTGGCGGCTTCGTGGATTTCGCGTTTGCCGCGCCAGCCGCCGCGGCGGCGGTCGAACAGGCGCAGCACGCGGTCCGGATAGGCGTTGCCATGGCGCAGGAAACGGCCGAAATACTCGGACAGGCGCGCGAAGCGGTAGCCGGCCGCGCCGGCGAATCCGCCATCGCGTGCGCGTTCGATGGCCCCGCGCAGTTCGGCGCCCACGCGCTCGTCCGCGTCCAGGCACAGTACCCAGTCGTGGCGGGCCTGTTCGACGCAGTACGCCTTCTGGCTGCGGAACCCGTCGAATGGCCGTTGCAGCACGCGCGCGCCGGCCGCTTCGGCGATCGCCACGGTGGCGTCGCTGGAGTACGAATCCACCACCACGATCTCGTCGCAGAACGCCAGCGAGGCCAGGCAGTCGCCGATGCGCGCGGCTTCGTTGAACGCGATAATGCAGGCCGTGATGCGAGGCCGTTCGGTGGGAGCGGTCGAAGAGGACATGGTGATGGCCGGATACCTGCTGTTTGCGACGGAGCGCTATGCGCTGCCTATTCTCGCGCCTCTGGCGCAGGCGTTGCACGCGGGCGGCCACGAGGTCGCGGCCTGGTTCGAGGATGGCGCGGCCGGTGCTTCCCTGGAGGGCGTGCCGTCGATCGGGCTGCAGCAGGCGCTGGCGATGCGCCCGCGTGCGGTGCTGAGCGCGGCCAACTGGGTGCCGCCGTTCGTCGCCGGCGCCAAGGTGCAGCTGTTCCATGGCTTCAACGTGCAGAAGCGCGAGGACACGCGCGGTCACTTCCGGGTGCGCGGCCTGTTCGACCTGTATTGCACGCAGGGCCCGGCGACGACGCGGCCGTTCCAGGAACTGGCCGCGCGCGAAGGCCATTTCGCGGTGAAGGAAACCGGCTGGCCGAAGCTCGACCCGCTGTTCCGCGACGATGGCGGGCAGGCCGCCGCCCTGCGCGCGCCGGCCGGCGGCCGGCCGGTCGTGCTGTTCGGCTCCACCTTCACCGAGCGCCTGAGCGCGGCCCCCCACCTGTACGACCGTATCGCCGCGGACATCGCCCAGGGCGAGCGCTACTGGCTGCTGACCCTGCACCCCAAGTGCACACCGGAACTGTTCGCGCGCTACCGCGCGCTTGCCGGCGACAACGCCCGCTTCGTCGAGCCGGAACAGGTGATGGCCGCGCAGCGCGCCGCCGACGTGCTGGTTTCCGATACCTCGTCGATCGTTTCGGAGTTCATCGTCCAGCACAAGCCGGTGGTGACCTTCCGCAACCGCGTGCCGCAGCCGCACATGCTCGATTTCGACGATCCGGACCGGTTGCCGGACATGCTGGCGCGCGCGCTGTCGCCGGAGCCGGCGTTGATGGCGGAAATCGTCCGCTATGCCGATTCGATCCACCCGTACCGCGACGGGCGTTCGTCCGAGCGGGTGATCGCCGCCACCGAGGATTTCATCGCCGGCCGTCTGGGGCGGTTGTCGCGCAAGCCGCTGGGCGCGCTGTGGCGCGGGCTGCAGATCCGTCGCGATCTCGGCTACTGGGGGCCGTCGCGGCCCTAGGACGTGCGTTGGAGCGTGCCGGAGTGCGCTCCTACCAGCGCAGCCGGCGCCGCGCCATTTCCCGGCCCAGTTGCGCCATCAACTCGCGGGCGTGCGTTTCCTCGAGGAAACGCAGCCGCAGCGGCGGCGCACCGGCAGCGCCGGCGGTGTCCAGTGTCAGCGTGGCGGTGCCGAAGTGGCGATCCAGCGGTGAGCGGTCCAGCCGCAGCGCCTGCAGCTTGTCCAGCTCGGCCACGCGCCACCAGCGGTTCCACCAGCCGCCGCGCATCGCCACCCGTTGCGGGTCGATGCTGTAGCCCATGCGCGCGACCTGGCGGTGCGCCTTGAACGCGGACCATGGCAGCCACAGCAGGGGTAGCAGACCCCAGGCGCCGAATTCGTGCCAGCCCAGCGCCGTCGCCGCGGCCACGATGGGCAGCGCCGGCAGGCACAGCCGCCACCAGCCGCGCATGGACACGGCCCGCCACTGCGGCGGCGGCCACTGCACGCCGGGCAGCAGGTGTTGCAGCAGGCGGTCGCAGTCGTCGGGCGTGGCCAGCGGCGCCAGTTCCTTCAGCGCGCGTCCCTCCTGTTCCTGGCCGCCGCCGGCGGCGATGTCCACGCGCAGCTGGCGGCGGCGGAACAGGCGGTGCAGCGCGCCTTCGCGCAGGGTCCAGGCCTGGATGCGGCGGCGCGCGACGCTGCTGCGCAGCCGCGTAAGCAGTCCGCGCTCGACGGTAAGGCGCTGCTCGGCTTCGCCGAGGCGGAAGCCGTGGTACTGCACGATCGCCAGGGCGATGGACGCCAGCCACATCAGCAGCAGAGCCAGCAGCAGGAGGACAAGGCCGGTGCCGACCCAGGCGGATGCGCCGAGCTGCAGCTGGCTGGCATAGCCGAATGCCTGGCGGCCCTGGTCGCGGACGAAGTCCTCGGCCATGTCGCGCGGGAGCATCTGCCAGAGGGCGCCGAGCGCGGCGGCGGCCACCACCAGCGCGCGGTTGGAGATCAGTCCCAGCCGCACCAGTTCCGGCAGCGGCAATGCGAGCAGCGGGGCCGCGTCGGCCTGCGGGTCCTGGCCGGCGGGAACGGCGTCGCCGCCCCGGTGGCGGATCAGCCGTTCCAGTTCGAGCGCCTGCTCCAGCCGCAGCACGCGCATCTGCGCTTCGGGTTTGTCGCCGGCGGCCGATTCCAGGCGCAGTTCGGCCACGCCGAACAGGCGGTGCAGCAGGTTCTGGTGCACGACGACGTTGTGGATGCGCGCGAACGGGATTTCGCGGCGCGTGCGTTCGAGGATGCCGCTGCGGATGGTCAGCGTGTCCTCGCCGATCCGGTAGCGGTAGGTGAGGTAGTGCAGCAGCGCGGTGGCGGCCAGCGCGGCAAGCACCGCCAGCGTGACCAGGTGGAACGGCCATTCGCTGTCCTGGCGGCGGCTGCCGAAGAACAGCAGCGCCACCAGCGGCAGCAGGAACTGCTGCAGGTGCTGCTGCAGTTCGAACAGCCACGACCAGGGATGCAGGCGCTGTTCCTGCGCTGGCGCCGGGAGATCGGACAGCGTCACAGCGCGTCGTCGTGATCGAGCTGGCGGGCGAGCCGGTCGCGCAGGCGCTCGGCGTCGTCTTGGGCGAGGCCGGCGATGGCGACGGTGTTCATGCGCGTGCCGGCGGTATGCACGATCAGCGTCGCCAGCCCCGCGGCGCGCTGCAGCGGGCCGCGGCGCAGGTCCAGGTGCTGCACGCGCGACACCGGGACATGGCTTTCGCTCCGCCACAGATGCCCGCGGCGCACGCCCAGCGCCTGTTCGTCCAGCCGCCAGAACGTGCGGCGATGGCGCCGCCAGCCGGTCCAGGCGCCACCCAGCAGGCCCACGCCCGCGGCGACCAGCACGGTCGCCAGCGTCCACGGGTTGTGCAGCGCCAGCGACAGCGCGCCGCAGGCGAGCAGCAGGGTGAACATCAGTGCCAGTCCGGTGCCGATGGCGGCGAACGGCGCGCCGCGGCGCGGCAGCTGCTGCCAATCGCCCGTGGCGGCCGGCGGGGCGGGGGGAAGGCTGGGAGGCTCGATCATGCCGCGACCTTACAGGGACGCGGGGAGCGCCGTCATCCGCCGGCCCGCCGCGCTCACTGCGCGGACATGATCAGCGCATCGACGTCCAGGTGGTGGCCGGCGCGCGCGGCCTTGGTGCGCAGGTACTGCTCGTTCTCGGCGGTGATCTCGCCGGTCACCGGGATGCTGCCCAGCACCTCGATGCCGGCATTGCGCAGGTGCTGCACCTTGGTCGGGTTGTTGGTCAGCAGCTGGATGCGTTCCACGCCCAGGCCGCGCAGCATGGCGATCGCGCTGCCGTAGCGGCGCTCGTCGGCGCCGAAGCCCAGCTGCGCGTCGGCGTCGATGGTGTCCAGTCCTTCGTGCTGGTAGCCGTAGGCGCGCATCTTGGCGGCGATGCCCGTGCCGCGCCCTTCCTGGTCCAGGTACAGCAGGATGCCGCCGCCCAGCTCCTTCAGAGCGCGCAGGCCGCGCCGCAGCTGGTCGCCGCAGTCGCACTTGAGCGAGCCGAACAGGTCGCCGGTCAGGCACGAGGAGTGCACGCGCACCGGCACCACGCCCTGCAGGTCGGGCGCGCCGACGATCACCGCGACCTGGTCGCGCTGCGCCACGCCACCGCGGAACACGGCGAATTCGGTCATGCCGACCTCGCGCAGCGGGACCGGCGACCGCGTCACCAGTTCGTAGTCCTGGCCGGCCTGCGCCGCGCCGCAGCGCAGGTCGTCCAACGTGAGGTGCAGGCAGCCGTCGAACGGGGTGGCGCCGGCCGGCAGGGACGCCGATACCAGCGCCGGCAACAGCAGGCCGAGCCGGGCGACCTCCACCGCGGCGGCATCCAGGGCATCGCCTTCGCTGGGGATGCCGGCCGGCGCCGGCGTGTCGCGCAGATAGGCCAGCGCCGGCAGGTCGTCGAAACCGTGCCCTGCCAGGGCGATGCGGATGCCGTGGGCGCCGTCGATGCCCAGCGTGCGGGCGCGCGCTGCGGTCAGGAACAGGTAGTGCCGGTCGTCCGCGGCGCGGGCGAAGGTGGCGAAGCCTGCCGGAGAGGCGCTGTCCAGCGCCATCGTGGCCAGGCGGCGCACACCGTCGGCGACCACCACCGGCCGCCCCGCGCGCAGTTCGGCGGCGGCACGTTCGCAGCGGATCGCCGCGGTTTCGCCGAAGCTGGAGGAGGCGGATGCGGGGGAAGGGGGCATGGCGTTCATCGGCAACCTAATGGGGCCGGCGGTCGCGGATTCAAACGACCACCGGGGTGACGCAGTGTTGCGGGAGGGCGTGCGCGGCCTGCGGGCAGGCGTTCAGTGCGGGTGGCGTTCCGTCGCGTAAGGGTCGCTCTCGCCGCTGCCGGGCGGGCGCAGCGTATAGCGCTTGTAGGTCCACTGGTACTGCGCCGGGTCGCGCCGCGCGATGCGCTCGATGCCGGCGCTCAGCGCGCCGGCGGCGACCAGCGGATCGGGATCGGCGATCCGCGCCGATGCCGGTTCCACGTGCAGGGCGAATTCGATGTCCGGGCCGATCCGCTCGCACCAGGCGTGGAGCACGGTGGCGCCGGTGCGTTCGGCCAGGCGGTTGACCAGGGTCATGGTCAGCGCCTGCACGCCGAAGAACGGCACGAACACGCCATCGCCGTTCTTCGGCTGCTGGTCGGGCAGGATGCCGACCGCGCCGCCGTCCTTGAGCACCTTGAACAACTGGCGCACCGCCGGGCCTTCGGCGCGTACCTGGCGCACGTTGTCGCCGCCGCGCACCAGCTGCAGGAATTCGTCGCCGACAGGATTTTCCGGCGGCGCGTAGACGATGGCGATCGGTCCGCGCGAGGCCAGCCACTGGTTCAGCAGTTCCCAGTTGCCGTAATGCGGGGCGACCACGATCACGCCGCGGCCAGCGGCCAGCGCCGCGTCGTACAGGTCCTGTCCGTGGCGTTCGCGCAGGTGGCGGGCCAGGTTGGTGGCCGGGTCGTGGGTCCACAGGTACAGCGTTTCCAGCGCCTGGCGGGCGGTGGTGCGCAGCACGTCGCGGTGCAGGCTGGCGCGCTGGGCGGCGGACAGTTCCGGGAAGGCCAGCTCGAGATTGCGGCGCGTCACCCGGCTCTCGCGGGCGTCCAGGCGCTGCCAGAGGCGGGCCAGGCCGTCGGCCAGGGTCCGCTGCCAGGACCAGGGCAGCCGGGTCAGCGCGGTGGCTAGGCGGTGGTACAGCTTGGCGGCACGTTCCGGTTTCATCCGCGCAAGTTTAGTACGCCGTGGCGGCCGGCTTGCCGGTGCCGCCGCGGCGCATCCGTCGCCGGCGGTCGGCGGGATGCGGCGCCGACGGTATATGGTGCGGCCTTCCATCCCCGCAGGAGTGCCCATGCTTTCCCTCATCCAGCGCGTCGCCCAGGCCTCGGTCACCGTGGAGGGCGAGGTGGTCGGGCAGATCGGCCCGGGGTTGCTGGCGCTGGTCGGAGTGGAGCCGGGGGATGACGAGGCGGGCTTGGCGCGCATGGCCGATCGCCTGCTCGGTTATCGCGTTTTCGCCGACGATGCCGGCAAAATGAACCGTTCCCTGCGCGATATCGGGGGCGGTCTGCTGCTGGTCAGCCAGTTCACCCTGGCCGCCGATACCCGCTCGGGCATGCGCCCGAGCTTCACCAGCGCGGCGCCGCCGGCCGAGGCTGAACGGCTTTTCAACCGGCTGGTGGCGATCTGCCGCGAAAAACATGCCGCAGGGGTGGAAACCGGCCGGTTCGGGGCCCATATGGTCGTCAGCCTGGTCAACGATGGACCGGTGACCTTCCTGCTCAGACCCTGACGCGCCGTGAAACCACCGCCCGGCAAGCGTTATGCTGCGCTGGTATAATAGTAGGTTCTCTATCTTTCCCCACGCCGGTGGCGCGAGCACTACATGGCCAACGAACGTCCTGCCCAGCAGTCCGATATCAAACAACTGATCAGCAAGGGCCTGGAACAGGGCTACCTGACCTACGCCGAAGTCAACGACCACCTGCCCGACGACATGGTCGATCCGGAGCAGATCGAGGACATCATCGGCCTGATCACCGGCATGGGCATCGACGTCCATGAGGTGGCGCCCGATGCCGACACGCTGATCCTGAGCGACGGCAACACCGGCAACCGCGAGGTGGATGATACCGCCGCCGAGGAAGCCGCGGCCGCGCTGACCGCGCTCGACACCGAAGGTGGCCGCACCACCGACCCGGTGCGCATGTACATGCGCGAAATGGGCACGGTCGAGCTGCTGACCCGCGAAGGCGAAATCGCCATCGCCAAGCGCATCGAGGAAGGCCTGGGCCAGGTGCAGGCCGCGCTGGGCACCTTCCCGCCGGCCGTCGAATCCGTGCTGGCCGATTACGAGCTGCACAAGGAAGGCAAGAAGCGCCTGGCCGAGATCATCGTCGGCTTCAACGACCTGGTCGAGGACGTGCCGGCGCCGGCCGCCGCCGAGAGCGACGATGCTTCGGACGACAGCGATGCCGAGGCCGACGAGGACGAGGACGATGTCGGCGGCGACGAGGATACCGGCCCGACCGGTCCGGATCCGGTCGAAGTCGCCAACCGCATGGAACAGCTGGCCAGCGACATGGCCAAGTTCAAGAAGGCGCACGCCAAGGGCGACGCCAAGGCGCAGGCCAAGCTGCGCGAGGAGCTGTCGGCGACCTTCGTGACCCTGAAGCTGCCGCTGCCGCTGACCGACGTGCTGGTCCGCCTGCTGCGCGACACCATGGGCCAGATCAAGGCCCAGGAGCGCCGCGTGCTGCACCTGGCCACGGTCACCGCGCGCATGCCGCGCAAGGACTTCATCCGTTCCTGGGAAGGCAACCAGACCAACCTGGAATGGGTCGAGGACGCGATCAAGCGCAAGCAGAAGTGGTCGTCGGCGCTGCGCGACGTCCGCGACCAGATCGTCGCCGAACAGCAGGCCACGCTCGACGTGGAGAAGGCCTCGCACCTGAGCCTGGACGAGCTGAAGGAAATCAGCCGCGTCATGGCCTACGGCGAAGCCAAGGCGCGCAAGGCCAAGAAGGAAATGGTCGAGGCCAACCTGCGCCTGGTGATCTCCATCGCCAAGAAGTACACCAACCGCGGCCTGCAGTTCCTGGACCTGATCCAGGAAGGCAACATCGGCCTGATGAAGGCGGTGGACAAGTTCGAATACCGGCGCGGCTACAAGTTCTCGACCTACGCCACCTGGTGGATCCGCCAGGCGATCACCCGCTCGATCGCCGACCAGGCGCGCACCATCCGCATCCCGGTGCACATGATCGAGACGATCAACAAGCTCAACCGCATTTCCCGCCAGATGCTCCAGCAGTACGGCCGCGAGGCCACGCCGGAGGAACTGGCCAAGGAAATGGACATGCCGGAAGACAAGATCCGCAAGGTGATGAAGATCGCCAAGGAGCCGATCTCGATGGAAACCCCGATCGGCGACGACGAGGATTCGCATCTGGGCGACTTCATCGAGGACACCAACGTGGAGTCCCCGATCGACAACACCACCAACATCAACCTGTCCGAAACCGTGCGCGACGTGCTGGCCGGCCTCACCCCGAGGGAAGCCAAGGTGCTGCGCATGCGCTTCGGCATCGACATGAACACCGACCACACCCTGGAAGAGGTCGGCAAGCAGTTCGACGTCACCCGCGAGCGCATCCGCCAGATCGAGGCCAAGGCGCTGCGCAAGCTGCGCCACCCGAGCCGCTCCGAGCAGCTGCGCAGCTTCCTCGACATCGACTGACCGTTCCGCAGCGCCATCGCGGCACGGAAGAAGAGGCCCCGCAGCGCGGGGCCTTTTCGTTTTTTGCGGCGTCGCGCAGCCCCCGGCAGCGAGGCGGATGGTATTTTCGACGCCTGCATTGGATCGGTCCAAAGGGGTAGGCGATGGCGGTCGGACAGGCGAAGTGGGCGATGGTGCTGGTGCTGCTGGCGGGCACGGCGATGGCGGGCGAGCGCGTCGGCGAGCGCGCGGTGGCGGCAGTGGATCCGTTCATCGGTACCGGTGGCGAAGGCCACACCTATCCGGGCGCGACGGTGCCGCACGGCATGATCCAGCTCAGCCCCGACACCCAGATCAGGTCGCGCAAGGAAGGCTATGGCTGGGCGGCCGGCTACCGCCACGACGACACCACCATCGTCGGTTTCTCGCATACGCACTTCTCCGGCACCGGCCATTCCGACCTCGGCGACGTGCTGCTGATGCCGATCGCCGGCGAGGTGAAGTACGAACGCGGCGATGCCGGCAAGCCTGGCAGCGGCTACACCTCGCGCTTCGACCACCGCAGCGAGCGCGCCGAGCCGGGCTATTACGCGGTGACACTGGACGACTACGGCGTGCGCGCCGAACTGACCGCCAGCGCGCGCGTCGGCATGCACCGCTATGCCTTCCCCGCGGACCGGCCGGCGCATGTGCTGCTCGACCTGCGCACCAGCATGTACGACTACCCGGGCAAGATCCTGTGGTCACGCCTGCGGCTGCGCCCCGACGGCACGGTGACCGGCTACCGCCAGACCCGCGGCTGGGCGCCAGGCCGCCAGCTGTACTTCGCCATGCGCTTCTCGCGCCCGGTCCGCGGGCATGCCTTCCACGACACCGAGACCGACGTGCTCTACCGCGGCTTCCCGCCGCCGGCGGAGAAGAACCCGGGCGCGCGTGCGCAGATCGAGGGTCGGCAGGTCGTCGGCAGTTTCGATTTCGGCACGGGAGGCGACGCGCCGCTGCTGGTGAAGGTGTCGATCTCGCCGGTCAGCGAGGACAATGCCATCGCCAACCTCGACGCCGAGGCGCCCGGCTGGGATTTCGACGGCATGCGCGCCGCCGCACGCGCGCAATGGGCGCAGGCACTGTCGGCGGTGGACGTGGACGCGCCGCCGGCGCAGCGCACCGGCTTCTACACCGCGCTGTACCACAGCATGCTCGGCCCGACGCTGTTCATGGACAGCGATGGCCGCTACCGCGGCCCGGACAACGCCGTGCATCAGGCAAAGGGCTGGACCAACTACTCGACGTTCTCGCTGTGGGACACCTACCGCGCGCTGCATCCGCTGATGACCCTGCTGCAGCCGCCGCAGCGCAGCAGCGACATGGTCAATTCGCTGCTGGCCGCGCACCGCGAAAGCCCCTACGGCATCCTGCCGGTGTGGTCGTTCCATGGCCTGGAGACGTGGTGCATGATCGGCTACCACGGCGTGCCGGTGATCGCCGACGCCTACATGAAGGGCATCCGCGGTTTCGATGCCGACGAGGCGCTGCAGGCGATGGTCGCCAGTGCCAACTACGGCCCCTATGACGGCATCGCGCAGTACCGCGAACTCGGCTGGGTGCCGATCGACGAGGAAGGCGAGGCGGCGAGCAAGACGCTGGAATACGCCTACGACGACTGGAGCATCGCGCGCATGGCCAAGGCGATGGGGCGCGAGGACATCGCCACGGAATTCGCCGGGCGCGCCGGCAACTGGAAGCACACCTTCGATCCGTCCACCGGCTTCATGCGCGCCCGCCGGCGCGACGGCAGCTTCCGCGAACCGTTCGATCCCGCCGCCAGCGGCTACGGCAGCGACTACACCGAGGGCAACGCCTGGCAGTACTCGTGGTACGTGCCGCAGGACGTGGCCGGGCTGGCCGCCGCGCACGGTGGCGCCGAGCGGCTGCTCGACCGGCTCGATGCGGTGTTCGACGCGAAGGTCGACCCGAAGGTGTTCGAGCACATGGAAGACATCACCGGCCTGATCGGCTGGTACGCGCATGGCAACGAACCCAGCCACCACGTCGCCTATCTCTACGCCTACGCCGGCCAGCCCTGGCGCACCCAGGCGCGGCTCAAGCGGATCATGGACACCCAGTACGCGCCGCGCCCGGACGGACTGGCCGGCAACGACGACCTGGGCCAGATGTCTGCGTGGTACGTGTTCACCGCGCTGGGTTTCTACCCGGTCACGCCGGGCAGCAACGAGTACATCATCGGCCGCCCGTTCCTGCCGCGCGCCACCTTGAACCTGCCCAATGGCAAGCGCTTCACCATCGTCGCCGACGGCCTGGACGACGGCCATCCCTACATCGCCAGCGCCACCCTCGACGGCAAGCCGCTGGACCGCGCCTTCCTGCGCCACGAGGAGATCATGGCCGGCGGCGAACTGCGCTTCACCATGCAGGCCGAGCCCAACCGCGAATGGGGTACGCGTGCCGACGCAAGGCCGTACTCGCAGTCGACGCACTGACGCACAGGCGAGGGGGCGCGGGCGGTGGTCGCCCGCGCCGGCCTCCACTACACTTGCGCACCGGCAGCGGGCCTATAGCTCAACGGTTAGAGCAGAGGACTCATAATCCTTTGGTTCCAGGTTCGAATCCTGGTGGGCCCACCACTTCGACCGCGGAGACGCGGCCAGCCAGCGCATCTCACGGCGTCAGCACCACTTTCCGGCATTCGTCCGCGCGCGCGTCGAACATCGCGTAGCCCTTCGCCGCGTCTTCCAGCTTCATGCGGTGCGAGATGATGAGCTCGGGTTGCAGCAGGCCGTTGCCGATGGCTTCGAGCAGTTCGGGCATGTACCGCTGCACGTGGGTCTGGCCCATCCTGAACGTCAGTCCCTTGTCGAAGGCGTCGCCGAACAGGAAGGCGTGGATGAAGCCTGCGTAGACTCCGGGCACGCTGACCGTGCCGCCGCGGCGGGTGGCGGCGATGCACTGGCGCAGCGCCTTGCCGCTGGAGCCTTCCAGCTTCAACGTCGTCAGCAGCGTTTCGGTGGGGCTGCCCTTGGCCTCGAAGCCCACCGCGTCGATGCTGGCGTCCACGCCGCGCCCATGGGTGGATTCGATGATGATCCCGGCCGGGTCGTCTTCGTCGTCGAAGTTGATCGGCAGCACGCCGTAGGCGTCGCGTGCGAATTCGAGGCGGTACGGGTTGTGGTCGATCATGAAGATCGTCTCGGCGCCGAGCATGCGCGCGCAGGCCGCCGCCATGCAGCCGACCGGCCCAGCACCGAAGATCGCCAACGTGGAGCCCAGCTGTACGCCCGCATTCAGCACCGCCTGGTAGCCGGTCGGCAGGATGTCGGACAGGAACAGCACCTGTTCATCGCTCAGCACGTCGGGAATGACCAGCGGCCCGACGTTGGCCTGCGGCACGCGCACCAGTTCGGCCTGGCCGCCGGGGACGCCGCCGTAGAGGTGGCTGTACCCGAACAGCGCCGCCGGCGGCCGGATCGTCTTGGGGTTCATCGCCGCGCCCGGCCCGCTGTTGGTGGTCTCGCACGCGGCGTATTCGTGCAACTGGCAGTGGAAGCACGTGCCGCAGGCGATGACGAACGGAATCACGACGCGGTCGCCGGCCTTGACCCGGGTCACGCCGGCGCCGGTCTCCTCGACGATGCCCATGAACTCGTGGCCGAGGATGTCGCCGTCGCGCATGCCGGGAATCCTGCCGTGGTAGATGTGCAGGTCCGATCCGCAGATGGCGGTGGCCGTCACCCGCAGGATGATGTCGTCCTGGGCGACGAGCGCGGGATCGGGCACGGTCTCGACGCTTACGTTTTTCGAGCCCTGGTAGGTCAGCGCTTTCATGGCGTTCTCGGCAGAGGATCGAACGGGCACGCTGCGCCCGCGCGGATCAATCCATCGTGACAGGCGCGCCGGCGCGGATCACATGCGCTTCATTCGCGGCCGGCCGCATCGAGGCTAGGCGCTGCATGTGCACGCCGCGTGCGGCAACCAACCCCTGCCGCGCGTCCTGCATGCGTGCTCTTCCCGCCATCGCACGCGTCCTACGGTGCGGCTCCGGCCGGCCACAGGAGAACGAGATGGCGACGAAGACGATGGCACAGCTGTTCGTCCATGAGCTTTCGGACATCCACAGCGCGGAGAAGCAGCTGACCAGGGCGCTGCCGAAGCTGTCGTGCGCAGCATCCGATCCGGATATCGGCGAGGCCTTCGATATGCACCTGGAGCAGCCGCACGGCCGGATCGAGAGGATCGACCGTATCGTCGCGCGCTTGGCATCCGGCTCAAGCGCATCAAGTGCGCGGTGATGGAAGGGCTGGTGTGAAGAGGGCAAGGAAATCATCGACGCGATGGCCGAAAGCCCGGTGCGCGATGTCGCGCTGATCGGGCGCGGCGCAGAAGGTGAAGCACTACGAGATCGCCCCCTGCGGCACGCTGGCCGCCATCGCCAGGCAGCTGGGTCACGACGAAGCGCTGGAACGGCTGCTGCAGACGCTCGAGGAGGAGCGGGGCGCCGACCAGAAGCTGGCCTGCTTGGCCGAAGGCGGGAACCAGCGTGCCGCTGGCGCCGAAAGGAAGAAATGAATCCGGCCGCGGCACCGGCGCGCTGAGCGCGGTCTGCATCGCCCTGCCTGGAAGCGCGGCACGGCCGCGGCCTCAGTCCGCCGGCGGCCGTTCCGGTTCGTTCTGCTCGCGCGCCAGCGTGGTGAGCATGCGCACGTGCTGCTTGGCCCAGCGCGCGCCCCATCGCATGCCGGCGCTGGCCGAGCGGACGGCGATGATCGGCAACGGGCGCGAGGGCTCGTGCAGGTATACCTCGACGATCCATCCCTGGTTCCGCCGGCAGATCTCCAGCACCCGCACGCCGCCCAGGCACAGCCGTTTCCGCTCGGGTTCCTCGACCCAGTGGAAAGGCGGAGGCAGGCGGCTGGGGACGGCTTTGGGCATGGAAGGTTCCTCGTAGGGCTGCCGGGTCGAATCCCGGCGTTCCGGCCTGGCGCGGTTGACTGCGGCGTCTGCGGATGGACAGGGCGGATGCCGCTGGCCAGAAAGCGCCGGGCCGCATGGAAAGGCGGTGCGCTTGCCGGCGTTCCACGGCGGGGCCGGCAGCGCTCCGCGGGTCCGCTGTCGAGCGCGCGGTATCGGGATGCCGTTGTGTGGATCGTGGACGGCGTCGCGGAGTGCGCGCGTGTCAGCTGACGACCAGCACCCAGGACGCGTTCGAATCGCTGAACCGGTACCGCAGGCCTTCGTGGTCGATCTGGCGCGCGAGATTGCCGTGTTCGTCCACCAGCACGTGCACGTCGACGAGCACGCCGGGCCGTGCATTGACCGCATGGCTGACCAGTGTTTCCAGCGGAACCTGTTCGGTGGCCAGCACGGTGACGGCGCGCCGCTCCAGGCCGGGTCCCTGCAGGAACATGTTCACTTCTTTCAAGACCGCTCTCCTTGTCGATGGTCCTACGGTTGTGGCGAAGACGCCGCTTTCCTTCCCCTCGCGCCGGCACGGCCGCCGCGCCATGCCGGTCCACCTGTCCACGGGCGTGCCGTCTCGAAGGCGCACTGCGGGAAACCCGGCATCCCTGCGTGGGAGTGCGGGTGCCGCATGGGTCCTGTCTCGACGCGCACCGGTCCCGCATGGGCGTCCCCGGACGTGCCCGTGGAGGTCGGTGGCGGTTCCCGGTTGCCGTTGCCGGCGGCGGGCTTCTGGCCTGGCGCTTGCTTGTGCAGCAGCGGGCAGGTCGCAGGGATGCTTCGTCCTGCGTCGAGGTATACAGGGGATGAAGTTAAGAGAAAGGGATGAACCCGGGCCGCCGGCATGGGCGCACGCATGGCCGCGCGGCGGTGTTGCGGCGCGGGATGCGCGGGAGTGCGGACCGGTTCAGGGTAGCGGGGCCGGCGCGGTGGGTAGAATCGTGGCGTTCCGCCGGCCGCGCCTACCGTTTCGACAGCCGGGGTGCGACGGAAGCCGTTCGTGATGCGCGTCGCCGGGGCGTTGCCGCCGCCGGCAATCAGGGGATCGGGAACAGGGCATGTGTCGTATGGACGATGGTGGGGCGATGGCGGAACAGGGAACCCTGACGGCGACGGGAGGCCGGCGGCGTGCCGTGGTCGTTGTCCGGGGATGCGCGCATGCAGCGTGAGATCCCGGCAGGGCGCGGCGCCGGCGACGTGCCGCGCTCGATGTTCACCACGCCGCTCTGGGCGGTGCTGGTGCTGCTTTCCGGCCTCCTGCTGACGGCGTGGATGGCGTGGGGCGAATGGAAGAGCGAGCGAGACCGGGTGCAGTCCCTGCAGCGGTCGCTGGCCGACGCGGCACCGGCGCGCCTGCGCGAACCGCTGGCCGGCGCCGCGCTGGGACTGCGCGCGATGCAGACCGTGCTGCTGGCCGGCAAGGAGCCGCTGGACCAGGCCACCTTCGACAGCTACCAGCGCAACCTGCGCTCGCAGGAATGGATCCATGGCTACGTGCTGATCGCCCTGGCGCAGCGGCGAGCGGACGCGGGCGACGAGGGCGCGGCCACCTACCGTTACCAGTACGTCGCGCCCCTGGAAGGCAACGAGGTGCTGGTCGGCTTCGACATCGCCCGGCAGCCGGAGAACATGGAGGCACTGCGGCGCGCGCGCGATGCCGACGCGCCGGCCATGTCCGCGCCTTTCCCCTTGCTGCAGTTCCGCGGCCAGCAGGGAGCCAGCGACATGGGCATCACCGTGCGCCTGCCCGCGTATGCGCCGGGCGCCATGCCGGCCACGGTGGCCGAGCGGCGCGCGCGCGAACTGGGCGCGCTGGCGGTCAGCGTGCGCCTGGAGCCGATGGTGCGCCAGGCGCTGTACGGAAGGATCCTGGACCACATGGACGTGGACATCCGCGACCTGGGCGCGCTGCCCGCGCACGCGCGCGTGTTCGCCAGCGCGCCGCTGCCGGCCGCTGCCGGCCAGGTGCAGGCGCGCCGGATGGAGTTCGGCGGCAGGACCTGGGAGCTGCGCCTGTGGCCGCGCACGCCGATGGGCGCGTGGGGGCAGCTGCGGCTGATCGTCATCGGCGGCAGTTCGATCAGCGTGCTGCTGGCGCTGTTCCTGTGGTCGCAGGCGACCCTGCACCGCCGCGCGGTCGAACTGGGCCGCCGCATGAGCGCCCGCTTCGGCGAAAGCGAGGCACGTTTCCAGGCCCTGAACGAGATGCTGCCGGCGCTGGTGCTGGTGGCCGACGCGCGCGACGGGCACATCACCTATGCCAATCGCGCGGCGCGTACGCAGCTGGGCGACGTCGCCGGCAGGCTGCTGGCGGAGCTGTTCGCCGATGCCGCGCTGGGCCGGGCCGCGGTCGCCGCCACCCTCGCCGACGGTACGTGGAGCAGCCAGGAGGCGTTCGTGGTGCACGGCGCCGACGCCGCGCTGTGGGTGAACGCGTCGCTGGCCATGCTGGACATGGACCACGTGCCGCACCTGCTGATGGTGGCCGGCGACACCAGCGCGCAGCGCGAGATGACCGAGCGGCTGCGCTACCAGGCCACGCACGACGAGCTCACCGGGCTGTGCAACCGCCGCGAGTTCGAGCGCTGTCTGCGCCAGGCGCTGGCCGACCGCAGCGACGATGCCGGCGCCCGGCCGTTCGTGTTGATGTACATCGACCTGGACCAGTTCAAGCTCATCAACGACCTGTCCGGGCACACCGCCGGCGACCAGCTGCTGGTGCAGCTGTCGCAGGCGATGCGCCGCCACATCCGCGACGGCGATCTGCTGGCGCGCCTGGGCGGGGACGAATTCGGCCTGCTCGCGTCCGGCGTGGACCGCGAGCAGGCCGACCTGCTGGCCGAGCAGGTGCGCGCCTGCATCGAGCGTTCGACCTTCTGCTGGCTGGGGCGCAGCTACACGGTCAGCGCCAGCATCGGCCTGGTGCTGGTCGACCGCCCCGGCTGCACGCTGAAGGACCTGCTGGCGTGGGCCGACAGCGCCTGCTACCAGGCCAAGGAAGACGGCCGCAACCGCGTATGCGTGTACCGCGACGATGCCGACGCCACCCGCCGCATGGGCGAGATGGAATGGGCCAGCCACCTGCGCAGGGCGCTGGAGCAGGACCGCCTGCTGCTGGACTACCAGGAGATTGTGCCGCTGTCGGCCGGCGCCAACCCGGTCACGCGGGTGGAGCTGCTGCTGCGCATGCGTGCCGACGACGGCAGCGTGATCGCGCCGGGCGTGTTCCTGGTCGCGGCCGAGCGCTACGGGCTGATGCCGGCGGTGGACCGCTGGGTGATCCGCACCGCCCTGGCCAACTTCGCCAACCTGCATCCCTGCGGCGAACGCCTGCAGAGCTGCGCCATCAACCTGTCCGGCGCCAGCCTGGAGGACGAGGGACTGGCCGATTTCATCCTCGACGCCATCGCCCGCCATGGCGTGCCGCCGCAGCGGCTGTGCCTGGAGATCACCGAGACGGTGGCGGTGCGCGACCTGCTGCGCGTGGTGCGGGTGATCGAGCGGCTGCGCGCGGCCGGCTGCCGCATCGCGCTGGACGATTTCGGCGCCGGCATGGCCTCGTTCGGCTACCTGAAGAACCTGCCGGTGGACGTGATCAAGATCGACGGCAGTTTCGTGCGCGACCTCGGCCGCGACCCGATGAGCCGGACCATCATCGACGCCGTCACCCGCATCGGCCACCAGCGCGGCGCCAAGGTGGTGGCCGAATGGGTGGACGACCTGGGCACCCTGGACCTGCTGCGCGAGCTCGGTATCGACAGCGCCCAGGGTTTCGCCCTGCATCGTCCCGAGCGCGTGGTGTTCCAGCGCGAGAACGCGGAACGGCCGTAAAGGCGCGACGTCTGGCGCCGCTCAGCCGCGCACGGCGAACACCCCGTCCAGCTCCGGCCGCGCGCGGAAGCCGGCCCTGGCCAGGCGCGTGGCGACCTCGCGCGGCACGTCGCGGCCGCGCCCGGACCTGGCGTCGAATGCAACAGGATCGCGCCGCTTCTTCCGACCGGAGTTCCGCGGTTCGATCACGTCCGGCATCACCTGTACCGCATGTGCAGCGTCAATCGCGTTGAAGTCGTGTGCGCCACTTCCCCTCCGGCTTCGGAATCCAGCGGCTGCGCGCTGGCGACGAAGCCGGCGCCGGCCCGGAGCAGCGGTGCCGCCGATGCGAGTGGCACGACGGCGGCAGGCGCGGTTGGCCCGAGGTATCGTTCGTGATCCGCAGTGCCCCGTGACGTGGCGGGCTCGGTCAGCGACTTGGTTCCGGAATGACCTGCCTCGATGCCCAACGGAACAGGTCTTTGCTGTCCGTGAAGCGGGACTGGTCCGAGGAAGAGCCCAGCGTGACGACGATGAAGCGCCTGCCTCCCTGTGTTCCGCTGGCCACCAGGCAGTTTTCGGCCAACTTCGTACTGCCGGTCTTGATGCCGTCGTAGCCGTCGATCTCCAGGAGACGATTGGTGTTCGCCCAGGCCAGTCGCCGCAGGCTGCCATCGGGCAGATGGACCCTGATGGCCTTGTCCGTGGTGGCCACCACTTCGCGGAACAAGGGGTGCCTGCGCGCAGCTACCGCCAGGGTGACAAGGTCGCGGGCGGTGGTCGTTCGATCCTCCGGGGTACCTCCGTCCCCATAGGGGCTGCGGTAGTGCGTATCGTTCATGCCGAGCCGCCTGGCCGTGCGGTTCATCTCCGCGATGAAATTCACGCGCGTTGCGTTGGCCTCCGTCTTCGCGTTCTCCGGCGTCTCATCGCCGGGTGCCTCGAAGCGCGAATTGAAATGCTCGGCAAAGGCGTTGCCCATGTCGTTGCCCGACGGCAGCATGAGCGCATACAGACCGTCGCGTACCCCGATCCTCTCGCCTTGCCTGAGCCCGGCAACGGAGCCCGGGGTGGATGCGGCCAGCGCTGAAGCCTCTATCTGTTCGTCGAGTATCGCCGCATCCCGGGCCAGTTCCAGCACCACGTAGGCGGCCATCATCTTGGTGGTGCTCGCCGCCTTGCGCGGCTCGTCGGGCAGGTGCGACCAGAGCAGTTTGCCGCTGTCCGCGTCCGCGATGGCCCAGGAACGGGCGGTGACCGCCGGTGGCGCCGCGGGATTCTCCGCCGCGGAGGCGATGTTCGCGATGGCCAGCAGGCCGGTGATCAGGGTGAAGGCAACGCGTCGGATCATGGGATTCAGGCTCTCTCGGCGAACGGGAATGGAAGAGTTCGAGCGGGCTGCCATTGCGATCCTGCCGTCTGCCACCCCCGTATCCGCAGGATCGGCGTCCCCGGTACAGTCGGGTCGATATCGGACCGTACGCGTTGCGGACGAGGCAGGCATGAAGACCGGCGATGACCGGTGGAATGCAGGTGCGCGCCGCTGATTCCCTTGACCACGGCACGGATTCGATCTTCCATCCGATGTGCATTCGCCGCCATTCAAAAGATGGGCGTCAGGCATAGCATCGGGCTATGTCGCCATGCCCGGAACAGTGCGCTTCCTTTGTTCCGTCCGCATCCGTGGCACGAGCGGCGTTGCCCGGCCGGCTGTCAGGTGCTGGATCAGTGATCGCCTGCGACGACCCGCATGAGCGACCTGGATGAAGATCGCGTTCGCCAACGGCACGGCGGGAAACATGCGTTTGCGATCACGCACGTATCGACGCGCCGGCGTGCAGGCCACAGTCCGGCCTGCACAGCCATGGTGACGGATTGCGCCGGTGCGGGCTCTTGCTTGGCGAAAGTCCTGCGGTGGTGCGCTCAACAGCGGAAGGCCGGCGGGCACAGCCTTCGATGCCAAGGGCGACAACGCGGAGCGGCCTGAAGGGCGCGACGCGTAGCGCGCCGTTCACGCGCGTACGGCGAACACCCCGTCCAGCTCCGGCCGCGCGCGGAAGCCGGCCTTGGCCAGGCGCGTGGCGACCTCGCGCGGCACGTCGCGGCCGCTGGTGAGTTTGTTGGGGGTGCCGGTGTAGTGGAACATCTGGCCGCCGCGGCGCAGCACGCGCGCCAGGTGATCGTAGAACGCCTGCGAATACAGTTCGCCGGCGATGCCGAAGCGCGGCGGATCGTGCAGCACGGCGTCGACCGAGGCATCGGGGAGGTCCGCGATGGCCTGCGAGATATCGCCGTGGGTGAGCGTCAGGCGTCCGCCCGCGGCGTCCGACTCCGGGTCCGGCGACCAGGGGTTGAGCGTGCGCAGCCACAGCACTTCCGGGCTCTTCTCGAACGAACGCACCGCCGCCACGCCGGACTCGAGGCAGCAGGCGGCGAAGTAGCCCATGCCGCCGCAGGTATCGAGCACCTGCTTGCCGCGTGGCGCGACCAGGGCGACCTTGCGGCGCGCGTCCTCCATCGGCGACAGCTGCGCGCTGACCAGCATCTTGATGCCGTCGATCTCGAACGTCGGCACGCCCCAGCCGGTCGGCACCAGCTTGTACAGGCCGTTGCCGAACCGCGACGCGGGCACGAAATCCCCGCCGTCCCAGTAGTAGACCGTGCGGTCCTTCAACCGCTCGGGCCACGGATAATCGCCGCCGCGCCAACGCCAGTGGTCCGCTTCCAGGAGCGCCTCGTCCTCGCTGCGCCCCAGGTCGAACGAGCCGCTCCAGGCCGCGTTGCCGCGCCGGCGCGCGTCGCGCATGGCGTCGAGCAGCGGGCGGGTGAGCAGGGGGCCGGAGTAGTGGGTCATGCGCTGGGAGTGCCCGTGTGGGAGCATCGGTGCCGGAAAGGGCGGCCATCGTAACCCGGGCGTCCGCGCGCGACGGCGGCCATGGAACTCGCCGCGCCGGTTCCGGTCTAGTTGCCACGGTGCACCGCGGGGCTCCCGCCCGCGTGCAGGTCTGCGATGGAGAGGCATGCACGATTCCCGCGTCAGTGAACCCCTGTCCCACCGCATCGGCGCCGGCCTGGCGACCGCGGCGATCCTCTGCCTGGTCGGGCGCGTGCTGTGGCAGGTGCCCGAAACCGCCCCGGAGCAGCGGCAGCAGCGCCTGCAGGTGCGCTGGCTGCCGCGCGAACCGGGCGCGGCGCCGCCGCCCCCGCCGTTCCCTGCCATGGCCAACGCGACGGCGCCCGTCGTTCCGTCCGCGCCGTCGCCGGCCGAGGCCATGCGCCCTTCCACGCCGCCGCCGGCCGCGTCCGCGCCGCCGGCGTCTTCCACCGACTGGTCGCGCCGCCTCTACGCCGCCGACGGCGGGGTCGACCTGCCCGACGGCGTCGCTGCCGACGGGCGCATCCCCGGCAAAGACGAGCGGGTGTTCGAGCACCGCGACGAACTGGCGACGGGGGTCGGCGAGCGCGCCACCGCCGGGCTGTTTTCGAAGCGGGCAGCCGGGACCCGGCAGTCGCGCAGGGAAAAATGGCTCTATGGCGAGGACATCCAGCCGGCGGAAGCGCGACGCCCACCCGATGTCGCGTTCAGTCCGTCGCTGCACGAACGCGCGTCCGACCTGGGCAGCGAGGCGACCGGCGATGCCTACAAGGCCGCGCCGATCCGCCACGAACCGCTGCCGGGCCTCGACGGTGAGGCCAGCCGCCGCCTCCGCACCGCCATCGGCGAACTGGAGCGGCGCTACCCGCGGTGCGACGGCGCCGCGCGCCGCCGCTGGTTCGCCACCGCGCTGCAGCACCTGGACGCGCTGGAGCGGCTGGAATACCGCTACCGCCACGGCGCCGACCCGGTCGAGGCCGAACACACGCTGCCCTCGGCGGCCGACAGCGCCTATGACCTGGCGCGGCGCGCGTTGTGGGACACCGAGCGACGCATGAAGACCTGCGGCTGAGCGCGGCCGCCAGCGCGGGGCAGGTCCGGGGCGTCGCGCGTGCGTCCGACGGTCCGGCGATGTCCTCCGCGAAGGGGGCGCCGGTGCGATACGACAACGCATCGACAGCCGCCGGGCAGGCCCGCCGGACAGCCGCCGGACCGCCCGGGTCATTACCGGACAACTTCGCCAACTTCATGTTCCGGAAGGGTTTTTCGCGACGGCGCCTGTCTAGAATCGGGCTCCCCTCCACCGCATGGGATTGTGATGAAGCCGATCAGCCTGCTGTCGTGCGCGTTTGTCCTCCTCACCAGTTTCGGTTGCCAGGCCGTGCAGAAAGACGCCACCGAGCCGCGCGCCGGCGTGACGCCGGGCTACAGCCATCCGCTTCCGCGCCACGCGCTGGTCGGCTACCTGCACAACTTCGACAACGGCTCGGGCGTGCTGCCGCTGGGGCAGGTGGACGACAGCTGGGACGTGATCGTGCTGGCGTTCGCCGACGACATGGGCGAGGGCCGGATCGCGCTCAACCCGGCGCCGGGGTTGGACAAGGCCCGCCTGGTCGCCGACATCGCCGCCCGCCGCGCGCGCGGCGGGATCGTGGTGCTGTCCTTCGGCGGCGAACTGGGCACCGTGACCCTGCAGACGCAGCGCGACGAGGACAACTTCGTGCGCACCACCGCGCAGGCCATCGACGCCTACGGGCTGGACGGCATCGACATCGACCTGGAGAAGATCGCCGGTGTCGTGCACGGCGCGCCGGTGACCGGCCACCTCGTCTCCGCGGTCAAGCGCCTGCATGCCATGTACCCGAACCTGTACGTGTCGATGGCGCCGGAGCACCCCTACGTGCAGGGCGGCTGGGTGTCGATGGAAGGCATCTGGGGCGCCTACCTGCCGCTGATCGATGGCCTGCGCGAGGAGCTGGACCTGCTGCACGTGCAGCTCTACAACAACGGCGGCCTGCCCACCCCCTACCACGCGGACAAGCTGCCGGCCGGCAGCGTGGACATGATGGTGGGCTCGGCGAAGATGCTGATCGAAGGCTTCCAACTCGCCGACGGCAAGGGCCGCTTCGACGGACTGCGCCCGGACGAGGTGGCGCTGGCCCTGCCTTCCGGCCTGACCGCGGCCGGCAACGGCTACGCCACGCCGGCCGACATCAACCGCGCGTTCGACTGCCTGACCCGCGCCACCGCCTGCGACAGCGTGAAACCGGCGCAGCCGTATCCGGATTTCCGCGGCGTGATGACCTGGTCGATCAACTGGGATGTGGCCGACAAGGGCGCGTTCTCCGTGCCGGTCGGCACGCACCTGCGTCGCGCGCGCGCGAAGCGGTGACGGCGCGGGCGCACCACGACCCCGAGGCTGGCCTGCACGCGTTCGGCCACGCTTGACGCCAGAAGCCTGCGGCAGGCGTCAGTCCGCCGCAGGCAGCACGCGCAGCGCCGGGAGCCCGACGTGGTGCAGCAGTTCGCGCACCACCACCAGCGCCGCGGCGAAGCGGGGTTGCCCGGGCAGGCCCAGGCTGCGCGCGGGAACGCCGGCCGCCACCCGCGCAAGGCGGTCGAAGACGTCCTCGACCTCGGCGATGGAAAGCGTGGCCGCCGCCAGGGGATCGCGTCCGGCGGCCGGCAGCAACGGCGCCAGCACCGGGTCCGCGCATTCCAGCAGCATTGCCGGCCGATCGCGCAGGGCGGGGATGGCCGGCATCAGCGCATCCTCGACCTGCTGGATGGCCTGCTCGAGCGCGGCGGCGCCCGGCGGAAAGTTTTCCAGTCCCGCGGCCAGCAGGCCATCCAGCGACAGCGGCAGCACGACCGCCGCGCCCTGCGGCGGTTGCAGGCGGATCGGGTTGCCCTGCAGGTGCAGTCGCAGGTTCATGGATGACTCCTGGTGGTTGAGCGGATTGCGGCGGGCCGGGTGGTTCCGCGGCCGGCGAGCGTCTATGGTGCCGGGTCCGCAACCGCTGGGATTTACATGGAACGCAGGCATGGGGTGATGGTGGTGGCAGCGCTGACCGTGGGCGCGCTGGCGGCCAGCTATCTGTGGGCGCCGCGGACGCCGCCAGCGCAGGCACCCGCCGCCACGCCGCTGGGCTGGCGCGCGCAGGTCGACCTGCTGGCCGGCGACGGCGTCGAAGGCGACAGCGTCGGCTCCGGTGCGCAGAGCCGCTTCAGCGATCCGTGGGGCGTGGCGATGGACGCCGGCGGCACGCTGTACGTGGCCGACGCCGGCGACAACAACCGCATCCTCTACCGCTGGCTGGACGGCGCGTTCCACGTGCTGGCCGGCGGCCGCGAGGGCTTCGCCGACGGCCGCGGCAAAGCCGCCGCGTTCAACACGCCTTCCGGCCTGGCGCTGGACCGGCACGGCAACCTGTACGTCGCCGACACCGGCAACCACGCGATCCGCAAGGTCACCCCGCTGGGCGAGGTGAGCACGCTGGCCGGCGACGGCACCGCCGGCTTCGCCGACGGTACCGGGCGCCAGGCGCGCTTCGACGGTCCGATGGGCGTGGCGGTGGACGCGCAGGGGCGCGTCTACGTGGCCGACACCTGGAACGACCGCATCCGCGTGATCGAGCCCGATGGCCGCGTGTGGACGCTGGCCGGCGGCGACCGTCCGGGCTGGGCCGACGGCCAGGGCGGCGCGGCGCGTTTCGATACCCCCACCGACCTCGCGCTCGACGCCGACGGCACGCTGTGGGTGGCCGACCTGCGCAACGACGCGCTGCGTACCGTGACCCGCGCCGGCCGCGTCACCACGCGCGCCGGCGGCCCCGGGAGCGCGCGCGTGCTGTGGGGGCCGATGACGCTGGCGCTCACCCACGACGGCGTGGCCTACGTCGGCGAGCGCATCACCGGCCGCGTGGTGCAGGTCTCGCCCACGGGGCACGTGGTGGCCGTGGCCGGCGACGCGCAGCGGTTCGCGCGGCCGGCGGGCCTGGCGCTGGCGCCGGACGGGAGCCTGCTGCTCGGCGACGCGGACGCCTACCGCGTCCACCACCTGCGGCCGCAGGCCGCCGGGACGGCGACGGCCGAAGCGCAGGTCGGCCCGGCGATCGACAACCCGCTGCCGCGCAACGAAGGGCGCTGGCCGCTGGCGCCGCAGCTGGGCTGGCACGAAGTGGTCGGCACGCTGGGCGAGGTGCGCGGCAACTTCAGCGGCGAAAGCCGCCACCACCTGCACGGCGGCTTCGACATCCGCGGCGACGTCGGGCAGACGGTACTGGCCATCGCCGCCGCCAAGGTCGGCAGCCCGGCGGCGGCGTGGAGCCCGGGCGGGCAGGCCGAGGGCCTGTCGCTGGACACGCTGGACTACATCCACATGAAGGTGGGCCGGGACGCCGCTGGCCGCGCGCTGGACCCGGCGCGTTTCCAACTGGTGTACGACGAAGCCGGGCAATTGGAGCGGGTGCGCGTGCGCCGCGGCACGCGCTTCAGGCCGGGCGACGCGCTGGGCAGCATCAACAGCCAGGCCCACGTGCACCTGGCGGTCGGGCCGTCGGGCTACGAGCGCAACGCCGTGCGGCTGGGCTTCGCCAACTACGCCGACCACGTACCGCCGCGCATCGACGACATCGCCCTGCTCGACGCGCAGGGCCGACGGCTGCGCGAAAGCCGCGACGGCCGCCTGCGGGTGCCGCGCGACGGAGGCGGCCTGCAGCTGGTGGTGGAAGCCTGGGACCAGGTGGACGGCAACCTGCCGCGCCGCAGGCTCGGCCTGTACGCGCTGGGCTACCAGATCCTCGACGCCGGCGGCCGCGCGCTGCCCGGCCACGAACAGCCGCGCATGAACATCGAGTTCAACCGCATGCCGCCGCAGGCGGACGCGGCGAAGGTCGCCTACGCCGAGGACAGCGGCATCACCGTGCACGGCAGCGCGGTGACGCGGTTCCGCTACGTGCTCACCAACACCGTGCGCGATGGCCGGCTGGCGGTCGGTGCTTTGCCTTTGTCGGAGCTTTCGCCTGGCAATTACATCTTTCGCATAACGGCAGAAGACTACAGCGGCAACGCGGCGCGCGCGGATCTGCGCGTGACGGTGAACGCAGCGGGGCAGTAGAAGGCGGGAGGAGCGGGGCGCAATGCAGTTCGCGGCGATTCCTCAAGGCGTGTCCTGTCCCGCGGAATGAGATCTCATGATGTAGCGCCGCAGTCTGTTTCGCCGGAATAAAAGAACCCGGCACGAGGCCGGGTTCAAAGTGCTGCACTTGGAGATTCTGGAAATCAGAAGTCGTAGCGGATGCCCAGACGCATATAGCGCGGCGTCGAGTAGCTGATCACGCGGTTGGTCGAGTGGTACGGGTTGCCGACAGAGCCGATTTCGCCGTATTCGATGTAGTTCTGAGCGGTCTGGGAGTTGGTCACGTTGAACACATCAAGCGACACTTCCAGTTTGTTGTTCAGGAACGAAGGACGGTAGGCCACGCCCATGTCCAGACGTCCCACCCACGGCGTGGTCCCGGCCGAACCGCGCGGCATGACCTTGCCGTTGCAGTAGCGGTAGTACGGGCCCGAATACTCCACGGTTTCGCTGAACTCGCCATCCGGATCCGGGCCGGCATAGATGCCGGTGCAGTTCATCGGGCGGCCCGACATCACCGTGAAGGTGCTGGAGAAACGCCACTCTTCGTTGAGCTGGTAGTAACCGAAGGCCTTCAGGTAGTGGCGACGGTCGTTGGGCAGGTTGCCATTGGAGTGGAACATCATCTCCGGGTGGTCCCAGTCCATCGTCTGCGACACGTCGCCCTGTGCCACGTCGGACTTCAGCTGGCCCTCGGCGTTACCGTAGTTGTGCGACCAGGTGTAGTCCACCTTGCCGTAGAACTTGCCGTCGAACGGATGCTCCAGGAACAGCTCCACGCCCTGGTAACGACGCTTGAGTTTCGGGAAGCCCAGCTGCTTTGCCGACAGCGGGACGGTGACGAGGTTGCCGGTACCGTCATCCAGCTGGAACGTGTTGCCTACGCCGGGGTTGAACAGGCGGCACCCGCCCAGGCCTTCGCCCAGCGAATTCGCAACGTCTTCCGAATAACCGTTCTCGATGGCCCAGTAATAGGCCGGACGCCAGTCGCACATGTCGTCGATGGCGCTCTTCAGGTCGCGGAACATGTAGCGGGCACCGAAGGCCAGCGAATCGCCCAACTGCTTCTCGAAGCCCAGCACGAACTCGTCCTGGTAATGGGATTTCAACCCCTTGGCCGCTACAGAGGCCGGGTCCGGAGCCTGGCCGTATTCGTTGTTGGACGAATACGGGCCATCGCCCAGAGCCACGGTGCCCAGCGGCACGCCGGTATTCGGGTCGATGCCGGTGAAGGAGAAGTACTCCATCGTGTACGTCGAACCAGCTGCGCCGCGCAGGGCGACGTTGTTCGGCATTGCCAGGTGGTAGCGGCCAGCGTTGGCGAACACCTTCAGCGACGAGTCGCCGAAGACGTCCCAGGTAGCGCCGATGCGCGGGGCCCACTGGTTCTTCTGTTCCACATAGACAATGCCGTCAGCATTGAAGTTCTGGAAGCTTTCGTTGCGGAGGCCCAGCGACAGCAGCCAGTTGTCGCTGACCTGCCAGCGGTCTTCCAGATAGAAGGCCTTCTGTTCGACCTTGAAGGTACCGCCATTGGCATAGACGTACTTGACGACGTAATCGCCATTGCCGCCGGGGCCGCGCGCGCCACCGCTGCCCGGGATGGTTTCATTGGCGTTGGCGGTACCGACGGAGTTGTACGTCCAGCGATAGCCGGGGCCCGAGGTGACCTCGCCCGCGCGCGATTCGGAGTTCTGCACGTCGTAGCCGCCGCGCAGCGTGTGGTTGCCCAGGCGCCATTCCAGATCGATGCGGTAGCCATCGGTCTTGTCGTACGCATCGGGGAACGCGAGCTGGTCGAATGCGCCGAAGCGGACCGGATTGGCTACGCTGCGGGAGTCGCTGACATATACCACGCTCGGGTCGTAGCCCCACGGCTTGGCGATATGGTCCTGTTCCTGTTCGCCGTACAGTGCGGTGAGGGTCAGGTTGTCGGTCAGGTAGCCGGTGTACTTGCCGATGTACAGCTCGCCGCCGTCTTCGTAGTAGTAGCCGCTGTTCTTGACGTTGCCGGGCTTGAAGATGTCCGAGCCGGTGTAGTTGTAGGCATAGGCTCCCATGGTCTGCTTGGTCACGTCGGAGATCCCGGTGAACTCAAGCAGGTGGTTGTCATTGATGTACCAGTCCAGCTTTGCCAGCCAGCGCGGAACTTCGTAGTTGCGCTTCTGGTAGCCGGTACCGGTATTGGAACGGGTGGAGACCGTGGTCCTGTCCTGGTCCTCGAATTCCGCACCGGCATAGAAGAACAACCGGTCCTTGACGATCGGGCCGCTTGCGTACGCGCCGTAGATCAGCGAATCGGTGGTCTGCTCGCTGAGGTTCTGGTAGATCAGCCCGTCGGTGTTGGGCAGTTTTCCAGTGTTGGGATAGTAGATGTTGCGGGAATTCTCACGCAGGCTCTTCGGAGTCCAGATGACCTGGGCGCCGGCCTTGAACTCGTTGGTGCCGCTCTTGGTGATGATGTTCACCACGCCGCCGGTGGCGCGGCCGAACTCCGCGCCGTAACCGCCCGTGATGGCCTGGTACTGGCTGATGCCGTCGAACGGCAACGTGGTCGAGCCCAGGTTGGTCAGCGGATTGGTGACGGCATAACCATTGATGTAAAAGGCGTTTTCCGATGCTGCCGAGCCGCTGAACGAGGAAACATTTCCGTAACGCGAGTCTGCGGCAACCACGCCCGGCGCCAACAACGCCAGGGCGTTGATGTTGCGGCCCAGGGACATCTTGGAGATCTGTTCTGCCGTGAACACCTGGCGGCTGTCGGTCGCGGACACGTCGATCGGCGACATGGCGCTGGCGCGCACCTCGATGCGATCGATATCGGTGGTAGCGCCGCCGGTTGCGGTGCCGAAAGAAACCTCGCTGCCGGCACCCAGCTGCACCAGGACGTCGGACTTGGAGGCGACGACCGTATCGTCCTTCTTCAGCGTCACTTCGTACTTGCCGACAGGCAGTGCCGAAGCGCTGTAACGCCCGTTGTTGTCCACCCGGATTTCGCGGGTCAGGCCGGTGTCGGTATTGCGGACGACCACGGTAGTACCAGGCTGGCCGCCCGAGCCGAAGATCGAGCCGGAGGCATTGGACTGCGCATGTGCAACGGAAATGATGCACAGACCAAGTGCCACGCTGAGCGTTGCACGCTGGATCGACTTGCGTTTGATCATCTCTTCTCTCTCTCTTGAAAAGGAATGGCTTGACAAGACCTCAACGTGGGCGCGGGCCCGAGATCAAGTGAACGGACAATAACTCGCAGGCCGGGAAAAGTTAATGAGTCATGAATGATTTTATATGAAAATTTTATTTTTCCCTTGTTTTTCATGAAGTTGTATTTTGCCCGTGTACGGCGATGACGCGGTTGACTACTGCTCCAGCCGCACCCGCTCGGCCTGCAGGTCGTCCACCTCGCGCACCTCGATGCTGCCGTAGGCCGCCCACGGGAACTGGTGGGCGATGCGCATGGCCTCCTCCGCGTCGGCGGCCTCGATCAGGTTGAACCCGGCCAGGACCTCGCGGGTTTCGGCGAACGGGCCGTCGATGATGCGCGGCTGGCCGCCGCGCGTGCGCAGGGTGCGGGCGCTGGCCGGGGGCTGCAGCTTCTGCGCCATCAGCAGGGTGCCCTGCGCCTGCAGGGCGTCGGCGTGGACCAGGCACGAGCGCATCTGCGCGTCGTACTCGTGCGGCGGCAGCGACTGCAGCAGTTCCGGGTCGATGTAGATCAGCAGCAGGAATTTCATGACAGGGGCCGGTCCGGGTGGGCCGCCATGATGGCGCAGGAAACCGCTGGCGCGGAAATCATTAACGCGTTCATAAAAAAGATCGGCGGCCTTGTCGATTCCGCCGGCGCCGGTTCGTCGTACCGGGTGTGAAGCGGATCGTCCGGTCCGCAACCGGGAAAACGCGATGAAAGTGATGGTGATCGTGAAAGCGACGGCCGACAGCGAGGCCGGCGTCATGCCGACCCAGGCCGAACTGGCCGCGATGGGCGCCTACAACGAGCGGCTGGTGGAGGCCGGCATCATGCTGGCCGGCGAGGGCCTGCACCCGAGCCGGCGCGGCGCACGGGTGCGTTTCGACGGCGCGCAGCGCCGGGTCATCGACGGCCCCTTCGCCGAGACCAGGGAACTCATCGCCGGCTTCTGGCTGTGGCAGGTCCGCTCCATGGACGAGGCGGTGGAGTGGCTCACCCGCGCCCCGTTCGACGCCGACGGCACCGCGCCGGTGGAAGTGGAGATCCGCCCGGTCTTCGAGGCCGAGGACTTCGGCGAGGCTTTCACTCCCGAACTGCGCGCGCAGGAGCAACGTCTGCGCGACCGCATCGAACGCAACGGCTGATCCATGACGAGGAGACGCACCATGAAACTGATTCCCTTCCTGGGCTTCAACGGCAATACCCACGAGGCGATGGCGTTCTACGCCACGGCGCTGGGCGGCAAGGTGGTATCGGAAATGAAATACGGCGACATGCCGCCCGGCGACATGGACGGCGAAGGCTGCGGCGGCTTCAGTCCCACGCCCGACCAGGTGGCGCACTGCCAGGTCGAGGCCGGCGGCGCGATCCTGATGGCGGCCGACGGCCCGCCGGCGGAAGGGCAGTGCGCCACCACCATCAACGTCGACGTGGACAGCGTCGAGGAGGCCGAGCGCGTGTTCGCGGCGCTGGCCGAGGGCGGCCAGGTGCAGATGCCGCTGGCCGAGACGTTCTGGGCCAGGCGCTGGGGCATGCTGGTGGACCGCTACGGCAAGCCGTGGATGGTCAACTGCATGAAGCCGATGGGCGGGGGGCAGTGACGATGGCGACGCCGCAGATGATCTTCGTCAACCTGCCGGTGCGCGACCTGGAGGCGTCCAAGACGTTCTTCGCCGCGCTCGGCTACACCTTCAACCCGCAGTTCACCAACCAGGACGCGGCCTGCATGGTCATCAGCGAGAGCATCTTCGTGATGCTGCTGGTGGAGCCGTTCTTCAAGGGCTTCACGCCCAACCCGCTGTGCGACGCGCGCAGCCACACCGAAGTCATCACCTGCCTGTCGGCGGCCAGCCGCGCGGCGGTCGACGCGCTGGTGGACAAGGCGCTGGCCGCCGGCGCCAGCGAACCGATGCCGGCACGCGACTACGGCTTCATGTACCAGCGCGGCTTCCAGGACCTGGACGGCCACCTCTGGGAAATCGCCTGCATGGACGGCGAACCGGGCTGATCCACCGGCGGCCGCGCCCCGGCGCGGCCGCTTCCGTACTTCCCGCAGCAAGGAGACGACGATGAGTTACGTGGATGGTTTCGTATTGCCGGTGCCGCAGGCGCGGCTGGCCGAGTACCGGCGCATGGCCCGCCTGGGCGCCAAGGTGTGGAAGGAGCATGGCGCGCTGGCCTACCTGGAAGCGGTGGCCGACGACGTCAAGCCGGGCAAGCACACCTCGTTCCCGCAGGCGGTCAAGCTCAAGCCCGGCGAAGTGGTGATCTTCGCCTACATCGTCTACCGCTCGCGCGCGCACCGCGACCGGGTCAACGCCAAGGCCATGGCCGATCCGCGCCTGGCCGGCATGGACGCCAAGAGCGTGCCGTTCGACGGCAAGCGCATGTTCTGGGGCGGGTTCAAGACCTTCGTCGAGGCGTGATACGCGGCGCGCGTGCTTGCGCGCGCCGTGGCGCGGTGGTGTGATCGCGGGCTGATGGAAACCCGCGATCTCCAGCGCAGGCTCGACACGGTGTGGCGCATGGAATCGCCACGCCTGATCGCGCGCCTGGCGCGCATGCTGGGCGATCTGGACAGCGCCGAGGAGCTGGCCCAGGACGCGCTGGTCGCTGCGCTCGAGCACTGGCCGCGGCAGGGCGTGCCCGACAACCCCGCCGCCTGGCTGATGACCACCGCCCAGCGCCGGGCGATCGACCTGCTGCGCCAGCGTCGCCTGCATGCCGGCCGGCAGGAGGCGATGGCGCAGGATCCGGAGCACCAGGGGAGCGTCGTGCGCGACCACGAGCGCGAAGTGGAAGACGACATCGGCGACGACCTGCTGCGCCTGCTGTTCGTCGCCTGCCATCCGGTATTGCCGGCCGACGCGCGCGTGGCGCTGACCCTGCGCCTGCTGTGCGGCCTGAGCACGGCCGAGATCGCGCGCGCGTTCCTGCTGCCGGAACCGACCATCGCCCAGCGCATCGTGCGCGCCAAGCGCACCCTGGCCGAGCGCGGCGTGGCGTTCGAGGTGCCGCGGCGCCAGGCGTTGCCGCAGCGCCTGCGTTCGGTGCTGGAAGTGGTCTACCTCGTCTTCAACGAAGGCTACGCCGCCAGCCATGGTGAGGACTGGATGCGCCCGGCGCTGTGCGGGGAAGCCCTGCGCCTGGGCCGCGTGCTGGCCGGGCTGATGCCCGCCTCGGCGCCGGTGCTGGGACTGCTGGCGCTGATGGAGCTGCAGGCCTCGCGGATCAACGCGCGCACCGCGGCCGACGGCGCCGCGGTGCTGCTGATGGACCAGGACCGCGGCCGCTGGGACTGGCTGCAGATCGGCCGCGGCCAGGCCGCGCTGGAAAAGGCGCTGGCCCTCGGCGGCGAGGACGACGCCTACGTGCTGCAGGCAGCCATCGCCGGCTGCCATGCGCGGGCGCGCCGCGCCGCGCAGACCGACTGGCCGCGCATCGCGCAGCTGTATGCGCGGCTGGCGGCGGTCATGCCGTCGCCGGTGGTCGAACTGAACCGCACCGTCGCGGTGGCGCGCGCGCAGGGACCGCAGGCCGCCTGGCCGCTGCTGCAGGCGCTGCAGGACGACGGCCGGCTGGATGACTATGCGCCGCTGCAGGCGGTGCGCGGCGACCTGCTGGAGCAGCTTGGCCGCACCGGCGAAGCGCGCGACGCGTTCGAGCGCGCCGCCGCGCTGAGCGGCAACATCCGCGAGCGCGAGGCGCTGCTGGCCCGCGCGGCGAACCTGTCGCCGTAGCGCAGTCGCCCGGTCCGCAGGTGCCGGGCCCGCCCGGCACGGGGCTTCGCCGGGAAGGCCCCATGCGGGGCAAGCCCCGCACCTACAATCCTGCGCGTCATTGCATGACCCTCGCAGGTGCCGGGCTTGCCCGGCACGTGCTCTTCCGGGAATGCCCCGTTTGCGCACCCGGGTGCGCTTCTGCCGCGATGCCGCGTGCGGGGCAAGCCCCACATCTACGATCCGGCGCGTCATCGCATGATCCTCGTAGGTGCCGGGCTCGCCCGGCACGGGCTTCGCCGGGAATGCCCCGTTGCGCACCGGGGTGCGTTTCTGCCGCGATGCCGCATGCGGGGCAAGCCCCGCATCTACGATCCGGCGCGTCATTGCATGACCCTCGTAGGTGCCGGGCTTGCCCGGCACATGGTTTTCCCGGCAATGCTTCATGCGGAGCGAGCCCCACATCTACGGTGCCGTGCTTCACTTTGCCGGTGCTGGCCGCTGCCCATGCTTTCCGGCACTGCCCGCCCGGCCGCGGCGCTGGCTACACTCCAGCGGTTGTTCGACCCATTGGAGATGGATGTGAAACGAATCGTGATCAGCCTGCTGGCGATGTCGGTGTCCACCGCATTGATGGCCGCGCCGCCGAAGTTCGACGGCGCGCGCATTTCCGCCGACGTGAAGGAACTGGCTTCCGACGCCTATGAAGGCCGGTCGCCGGCCACTGCCGGCGAGGAGAAGACCATCGCCTACCTGAGTCGCCAGTTCGCCGACGCCGGGCTGCAGCCCGGCGGCGACCTGCAGGACGGCAAGCGCCTGTGGACCCAGGCGGTGCCGCTGCTCAAGGGCGACATCGTCGGCAAGCCGCAGCTGTCGCTGTCCAGCAAGGGCACGCCGCAGGCGCTGACCCAGGGCCAGGAAATTGCCGTGCGCGCGGCCATGAACGGCGACAGCGCGGTGGCGATCAAGGACGCGCCGCTGGTGTTCGTCGGCTACGGTGTGAAGGCGCCGGAGCGCAACTGGGACGACTTCAAGGGCGTGGACCTGAAGGGCAAGATCGCGGTGATGCTGATCAACGACCCGGACTTCGAGACCGGCGTCGGCGATTTCGACGGCAAGGGCATGACCTACTACGGCCGCTGGACCTACAAGTACGAGGAAGGCGCGCGTCAGGGCGCGGCCGGCGTGCTGATCGTGCACGAGACCGCGCCGGCCTCCTACGGCTGGGCGACGGTGGCCGGCTCCAATACCAACACCATGTTCGACGTGGTGCGCGACAACCCGGCCGCGGCGCACCCGCCGCTGGAAGGCTGGATCCAGCGCGACCTGGCGGTGGAGCTGTTCAAGCGCGCCGGCCTGGATTTCGAGGCGCTGAAGAAGCAGGCGCAGTCGCGCGATTTCCGCCCGGTGGAACTGAAGGGCGAGACCTTCTCGGCCGACTACGCGGTCAAGACCGAGGTCATCACCTCGCACAACGTGGTCGCGCGCCTGGAAGGCAGCCGTCATCCGGACGAGACCGTGCTCTATTCCGCGCACTGGGACCACATCGGCGTCGGCGAGCCGGACGCGCGCGGCGACCGCATCTTCAACGGTGCGCTGGACAACGCCAGCGGCACCGCCGCGCTGCTGGAACTGGCGCGCGGCTTCGCCAAGGCGCCGCGTCCGCAGCGTTCGGTGGTGTTCCTGGCGGTCACCGCCGAGGAGAAGGGCCTGCTCGGTTCGGAGTACTACGCCAGCCATCCGCTGTATCCGCTGGGCAGGACCGTGGCGCTGATCAACATGGACGGCATGGCGCCGTTCAGCCCGTCGCGCGATTTCGGCATCTACGGCTCGGCGCGGTTCGAGCTGCTGGACCAGCTCAAGGACGTGGCCAAGGGCTGGGACATCCGCTACACGCCGGACCCGAAGCCGGAAGCCGGCCTGTTCTTCCGCTCCGATCACTTCCCCTTCGCCAAGCGCGGCGTGCCGGCGCTGTCGTACTCGGCCGGGCAGGACTGGATCGAGGGCGGCGTGGCCGCCGGCAAGAAGGCCTCCGACGACTACACCGCCAAGCGCTACCACCAGCAGGGCGACGAGTGGCAGCCGGACTGGACCTTCGCCGGCGCCGCGCGCGACCTGGAAGTGGTCTACACGCTCGGCGAGCAGCTGGCCAACTCGCGCGCCTGGCCGAATTGGAGCGCCGACGAGCCGTTCCGCGCCGTCCGCGACGCAAGCGCCAGCGAGCGCCGCTGAACCAGCTGGCGGCGCCCCTCCGCCCGGATGGACGCCGCTGACGCCAGGACGCCGCCCCGCAACGGGCGGCGTCCGCGTTTCCGGCCGCCGATTCCAGCCGCCGACACCGGCATTCGTTCCCCCGATTCCCGTCTTCGTCGCAGGGCGCTTGTGCATGGCGGCCCAGCGCCTATGCTCGCCACCACTGTCCAGCCGGGAACGCCTCCATGATCGCCAGCCTGTGGTTCTGCTTCCGCATCCTCGTGGCCTGGGCGCTGGCGTTGATCGTGCTGGGCATCGTGTGGGCGCAGGTCTTCGGCGACCCGGGAGCGATATTCGCGCTGCTGGTGATCGGCGTGCTGGCGATGGCGGCGATCAATACCGCCAGCCATCTGCACCGGGTCAAGCTGACGGCGGGCCGCCTGGACCACGACAGCCTGTCCAGCCGTCAGCGGCGCCAGATCGAACTGCCGTTCGACGCCGGGCAGGCGTTCGCGCTGGTCGAGTCGGTGATCGCGGGGCTGCCGCGCGTCACCGATATCGAAAGCTCGCCCGGCAGCCTGCAGCTGCGCGCCAAGCTCGTGCGCGTGGACCCCTACAACATGAGCCCGCCCTCGCGCTGGAACCCGCGGTCGTGGCTGGCGATCAAGCGCAACCAGGTGTCGGCGACGGTGACGCCGGGCCAGGGCACCAGCAGCGTCTCCCTGCTGTTCGAGCCCGAAGCGGGCGCCTGGGCCGACCTGCTGATGCCGGACGAAGGCAGCAACCGCGAGAACGCCGAGGCGGTCAGCCGCGCAATGAGCCGGCGCGTCGCCGAGCTGCGCCGCGACGAACGTGAGTCGGCCGAGCGCACCGAGGCGGAGAAGGAACTGAGCGTGGCGCGGCTGAACATGCTGCATGCGCAGGTCGAACCGCACTTCCTCTACAACACGCTGGCCAACGCGCAGGTGCTGACCCGCACCGATCCCGAACGCGCCGAACGCATGCTCGGCCACCTGATCCAGTACCTGCGCAGCTCGCTGCCGGGCATCGACCAGTCGCTGTCGACGCTGGGGCAGGAACTGGAACGGGTACAGGCCTACCTGGAGATCCTGCGCATCCGCATGGGCAACCGGCTGGCGGTGCGGATCGACGTGCCCGACGCGCTGCACGACGTCGCGCTGCCGTCGATGGCCCTGCAGACGCTGGTGGAAAACGCCATCAAGCACGGGCTGGAACCCAAGTCCGGCGGCGGCACGGTCTGGCTGCTGGCGCGCGAATCCGACGGGCAGGTCAACATCACCGTGGCCGACGACGGCCAGGGCTTCGGCGGCAGCAGCGGCGGCACCGGCATCGGCCTGAAGAACCTGCGCGAGCGCCTGCGCCTGACCTGCGGGCCGGAGGCGAGTTTCGCCCTGGTCTCCAACTTCCCCAGCGGCGCCGCCGCGACCCTCACCCTGCCGCGCCGCAGTGCCACGCCGCCGGCCGTCCCGCCGATGCCGGAGCCGACCCATGCATCTTGATGCCCTGATCGCCGAAGACGAACCGCTGCTGCGCCAGGCGCTGGCCGCGCAGCTGCAGCGGCTGTGGCCGGAGCTGCGCATCGTCGCCGAGTGCGAGGACGGCGCCGCCGCGCTGGAAGCGCTGGAAACGCTGAAGCCGGACCTGGCCTTCCTCGACATCCGCATGCCCGGCGTCACCGGCATCGACGTCGCCCGCGCGCTGGAGACGCTCAGCCCGCAGACCCAGGTGGTGTTCATCACCGCCTACGACCAGTACGCCATCGACGCCTTCGAGCGCGGCGCGGTCGACTACCTGCTCAAGCCGGTGGCCGACGAGCGCCTGCTGGCCACGCGCCAGCGCGTGCTCGCGCGCCTGCAGGCCGGCGCACCGGACCGGCGCCTGCTGGACCAGCTGCTGGAACAGCTGGCGCGGCAGCCGGCCGCCAGGACCGGCGCGCCGCCGCTGGCCTGGATCACCGCCAGCAACGGCCGCGAGACGCGGCTGGTGATGCTGGAGGACGTGCTGTATTTCCGCGCCGACAGCAAATACACCGCGGTGGTCACCGCCGGCGAGGAACTGCTGCTGCGCAGTTCGCTGCGCGAACTGGCCGAAGCGCTCGACCCGCAGCGCTTCCGCCAGGTGCACCGCTCCACCATCGTCAACATGAAGGCGGTGGCGGCGGTGAGCCGCGACGACAGCGGGCGCGGCGTGCTGCGCCTGAAGGACCGCAGCGAGACGCTGGTGGTCAGCCAGCCCTTCATGAGCCTGTTCCGCGGCATGTAAGCCCCGTCCGCGACCCGTACAAGGAGAAGTGCCATGCAGTACCTGACTTTCCTGCTCGGCAGCCTGCTGGCGATGCTGGGTTACCGCGAACCGCAGGGACAGACCTCGATCGTCCGCGTCAACGGCGAACAGTCCGTGCTCAGCCGCACCACCGTGTCCGGCGGCCAGGCCCGCTTCCAGTGCCTGCAGAGCGACAGCGGCAACTGTTTCTATCGGCTCTACCGCGAACAGTGCCGCGACGAGGCGGCCGGCGAGCTGTGCCGGCGGCAGGCGCTGGACGACTTCAGCGTGGTGGTCGGCGGCGTGCGCGAAGTACAGGGCCTGCCGGCCGGCTTCGGCCAGCAGGTGCGGGCCCGGGAAGCGCAACGCCGCGACTGAGCGCGGCGTTGCGGGAAGGGTGCTGGAGCGGAAGACTCAGAACGCCGGCTGCAGGCGCAGTCCGTCGTCGCCGATATGGTTGAGCTTGCCGACCAGTTCCGAATGCTGCCGCATGCGGCCCAGCTCGCGCATGATGCGGATGTCCTCGTGGCGCAGCTCGCGCCGGGACGCCACCGCCTGCTTGTAGTCCAGTACTTCCGGATAGTGCTGGGCCATCTCCAGCGCGTCGGCCACGGTTTCCACGCTGTCGGCGTCGGAACTGATGCGGGCGCGGCTGTTGAACGCCTTCATCCAGCGCTCGAAGCCGGCGGTGTGGTCGAACATGTTGGCCATGAACCAGATCACGAACAGGATCGACACCCACGAGCCGAACACGATGACCACGCGGGTGAAGGTGATGTGGAAGTCGTCGCGCCACAGGTAATTGGTGATCAGCCCCAGGATCAGCAGCGAGGACGCCTGCCAGAGCACGATGGACGCCATCAGCCACTGGCACTTGGCCTTGGCCAGCACGCCCACCTCCTCGCGTATCTGCTCGTCGCTCAGGTTCTTCCAGTGCTCGACCTGTTTTTCGAACGGACTGCGGTACAGCTCATTGTCCTGCAGCAACAAACCCAAACCCTTGAACAACGCGATCATGTGGAGCTCCTTGCAGATACCTGGCTGGAACGAGCGACGGATACGGCGTGGAACGATCTGGCGCTTCCAGTTCTAGCACTTTCATCCGGCTTGGCAATGGGGGCGGCGCGAAGCAGCGGCGGCGGCATGCCTACGGAACGCGTTGGGGCGCCATATTTTTTTGCGCCGCGTCATGGCGCAAGTGGCGGAATCGAAAATCGAAAATCCGCCTGAATGTTGCATGCGCACAAGGCCAGAATGGAGGCCGCGTGCGCGCGCTTGAGGCGGAGGAAGGCGGGCGCGATGCGCGTCCGGCGCGGTGAGCGTGCGCGGGCGTCCGGCTAGGATGGGCTCCATGCCGTTCCTGCCGCGATCCGTTTCCGCCGCCGCCACCGCCCAGATCCGGCGCTGGGTGCTCGATGCCTTCCCGCGCGACCAGAGCGGCATCGCCTACGACGCGCCGCCGGGCGATCCGGGCTGGTTCGGGCCGGACAGCGTGACCTGGCGCATCCATTCCGAATTCCCGGGCATGCTCGCCGGCGGCCTGTGCGCGCTGATGCTGCAACTGCTGCACCCGCGCGCGCTGGCCGGCGTGCACGACCATTCCAACTTCCGGCAGGACCTGGTCGGGCGCCTGCGCCGCACCACCGCCTTCGTCGCCGGCACCAGCTACGCGCCGGCGGCGGAAGTGGAAAAACTGGTCGAGCGCGTGCGGCGCATCCATGCGCGCATCGCCGGTACGCTGCCCGATGGCCGTACCTATGCCGCCGACGATCCGGAACTGCTCACCTGGGTGCACGTCACCGAGGCCCATGGCTTCCTCGAAGGCTGCCGCCGCTACTGCCGCGAAGTGCCTGCCGCCATCGCCGACCGCTACTACGATGAGTACCGGCGCGTGGCCGAAGCGCTGGGCGCGCGCGACGTGCCGGCCAGCGAGGCGCAGGTGCGCGACTACTTCGCCGCGCAGTTGCCGCAGCTGTGCATGGACGCGCGTTCGCGCGAGGTGCTGGAGGTGCTCGAGGCCGTGCGCCTGCCGGTGCCGTTGCCGGGCGTGTCGCGCGACCTGTTCCTGTCCGCCGGCGCGGCCCTGTTGCCGGACTGGGCACAGCGGCTGCTCGGTCGCAGCCGCGGCCAGCGCCTGCGCGCCAGGCTTGCCGCAGGAATGCTGCGCGGGGCGGCGCCGCTGTTCCGCGTCGCGCTCGGCGATGGCATCGCCACGCGCGCCTGCCGGCGCGTGGGACGCGATCCGCTGTCGCTGCTGCGATGGCCACCGTGACGGCGGACCAGAAGAAAACGGGCGCCGAGGCGCCCGTTCTCGTGTGCACGCCGGCGGCGCGTTACCAGACCTTGACCCGCTTGTCCGGCGCCAGGTACAGCGCCTGGCCTTCCTTGACCCCGAACGCCGGATACCACGCATCGAGGTTGCGCACGGTCAGGGTGCGGAACTGGCCCGGCGCGTGCACGTTGGTCAGCAGCGAGTTGCGCAGCGCCTGTTCGCGCATCTTGCTGCGCCAGGCCTGGGCGAAGCCGAGGAAGAAGCGCTGGTCCGGGGTGAAGCCTTCCAGGTCCTGCGCCGGCTTGCCCTGCTGCGCCATGCGGTAGGCATCGTGCGCGGTCGCCAGGCCGGCCACGTCGGCGATGTTCTCGCCCAGGGTCAGGCGGCCGTTGACGTGCACGCCCGGGAACGGTTCGTAGCGGCTGAACTGCGCGGCCAGCGCGTCGCCGGCGGCGTTGAACTGCTTCAGGTCCTCGGCCGTCCACCAGTTGTGCAGCCTGCCGGTCTCGTCGAACAGCGCGCCGGCGTTGTCGAAGCCGTGGCTGATCTCGTGGCCGATCACCGCGCCGATGGCGCCGTAGTTCACCGCGTCGTCGGCCGCGGCGTCGAAGAACGGCGGCTGCAGGATCGCGGCCGGGAACACCAGCCGGTTTTCCAGCGGCACGTTCATCGCGTTGATGGTCTGCGGCAGCATCGCCCATTCGCCGTGGTCCACCGGCTGGCCGAGCTTGGCGATGTTGCGCCGGTACTCGAACAGTGCCGCGCGCTGCGCGTTGCCCAGCGCGTCGTCGCGCTTCACTTCCAGTGCGCTGTAGTCGCGCCATGTGTCCGGGTAGCCCATGCCGACCTTGAGCCCGGCGACCTTGGCCTTGGCGTGCGCCTTGGTTTCCGGCGACATCCAGTCCAGCGCGTCGATGCGCCGGGCGAAGGCGGCGATGATGTTTTTCGCCATCTCGTCGGCGCGCGCCTTGGTGGCGGCGTCGAAGTGGCGCTCGACGTAGATCCTGCCGACCGCCTCGCCCACGGCGTTGTTGGTTTCGCTGACGGCGCGTTTCCAGCGCTCGCTCTGCTGCGGGGTGCCGCTCATGGCGGTGCCGTGGAAGGCGAAGTGCGCGTCGGCGAAGGCCTTGGGCAGGTAGGGCGCGGCTTCGTCCAGCGCGTGGAAGGCGAGGTAATCCTTCCAGGCGTCCAGCGGCTCGCTGGCGACCAGCTTCGACAGCCCGGCCACGGCCTTGGGCTGCCAGACGATGAAGTCCTGCTGCGCCGACAGCCCGGCCGCGTCCAGGAACGCCGCCCAGTCCATGCCTGGCGCCTTGCCCGCGAGGTCGGCCTGCTTCCAGGCGTTGGCGCCCTTCTCGACGTCGTTGGTTTCCTCCTGGGTGGCATGGGCGCGCGCGATCTTCGTTTCCAGCGCGACGATGCGCGCGGCCTTGCCGGCGGCGTCGGCATCGCCGGACACTTCCAGCAGGCGTGCGACATAGCCTTCGTAGGCCTTGCGCAGTTCGGCCATGCGCCCGCCTTCCAGGTAGAAGTCGCGGTCGGGCATGCCCAGGCCGCCCTGCACCAGGTAGGGCGCGTTGCGGTCCGGCTGCAGCAGGTCCACCGACACCCAGACGCCGAACAGGTGCGGCGTGTAGAAGTTGGTGGCGTTGAGCAGGTCCACGTCGGCGCGCAGGCTGGCGCCCAGCGCGCGGGCCAGCGCCTGCCTGTCGGCGATGCCGGCGATGGCCTGCAGCTGCGGCTGCACCGGCGCCGCGCCGCGCGCCTCGATGCCGGCCTCGTCCATGAAGGCGGCGTAGTAGTCGCCGATCCTGCGTGCCTCGCCGTCGCCGGCCTTGGCGGCTTCCTCCATGATCGCGCGGGTGTCGGCCAGGGTCTTCTCGTAGATCACGTTGAAGCTGCCGAAGCTGGAGCGGTCGGCCGGGATCTCGGTGCGCTGCACCCACTGGCCGTTGGCGAAGTCGAAGAAGTTGTCGCCGGCGGCGACGCTGCGGTCCATGCCGGACACGTCGAAGCCGAAGCTGCCCAGCTGCGCCTTGGCGGCGGCCGTGGCGGTGGCGGCATTGCCTTCGGCGGGGGCCTTGTCGCCGCCGCAGCCGCTCAGCGACAGCGCGGCGCCCAGGGCGAGTGCGAGGATCGAACGTTGCAGGACCATGGCGGCTCCGGAAGCGGAAAGGGAACGCGCAGTCTAGTCCTGCGGCCCACGGCGCGCGCCCCCGATTCCGGCACTTGCCGGCGGCGCGCGGGTATGCCGCCGCGCCGGCGCCGCGCAAGGCTTCCCGTCGGGGGCCTTTGTACTGCATGCTGTGAACGACATCGATGGCGGCTCCGGGGGGACGGGCCGCATGCTGCTGGCGGCTGCGCGGATGGCGCGCTGCGGCCGTGGCCCGTGGTTTCAGGTGGCAGCGACAAACGACGAAACGAGACCATGCATGCAGACCGATCGCTGACGCTGGGAGGATGCCGGTGCACCGGGACATGACCCATCCCCTGCGCCAGGTCGCCGCGTTCGGGATCGTGATCGCGCTGCTGCTGGCGGCGACGCTGGTGATCATGCTGTGGAACGACCGCGACAGCCGCCTGCAGGCCGCGCAGCGGCAGAGCATGGCGCTGGCGACCGGCAGCGACCGCCTGCTGCGCGCCGAACTGACCACGATGGAGCGCGCGCTGCGCGGCGCGGCCCGCGACGGGCGCGAGTACTACCGGCAGGTGCCGGAGCAGGCGCCCGCGCTGCTGGCGGCCAGCATCCGCGGCACGCTCGAACGCAATACCGACCTGGCCTCGATAACCCTGGTGGACGATGCGGGGCAGGCCGTGTCCGAGGGACGCGGTGATCCGACGCTGGCCCGGTGGGCGATACCGCAGAACCGCGTGCTGGCCGGCGAGCTGTATGTCGGCGGGCTGGAAGCCCACACCGGCGGCGGGATGGTGCTGGTGACCGCGGTGCCGGTGCAGCCGGGCCAGTGGCTGCTGGCGCGCGTGCGCCTGGCGGTGTTCCAGCGCGTGGTCAGCGGCCTGGATACCGGCCGCCGCGGCGTGGTCTCGATCGGCACCCGCCACGGCGAGCTGCTGGCGCACAGCCTCGATCCGTCGGCGGTGGAACGCACGCTGCCGCGACCGATGCACGTGCCGCGCCAGGCCGACGCGGTGCAGGCGCTGGGCGTGGCGACCAGCCCGATGGACGGCGTGCGCCGCGTGGTGGCGGTGAGTGCGCCGCGCGACTATCCGCTGATCCTGTTCGCCGGCCTGTCCTACGACGAGGTCATGGCGCCGTGGCGCACCTATTTCTACGTCGCCGCCGGCATCTACCTGCTGTACCTGTGCGGGTTCGCCTACCTGTTCGGCAGCGTGCGCCGCAGCGCGCTGCGCCAGGCGCGGCTGGCCGAGGAACTGCGCACCGGCGCGGCCGAACTGGCGCTGGCCCACCAGGTCGGCAAGGTGGGCACCTGGTCGATCGACCGGAAGGGCGAGACCGTGCGCTGGTCGGCGCTGACCCGGCGCATGTTCGCGCTGCCGGCGCGGCAGGCGCGCCTGGAGGAGTTCTACGCGCACGTGCACGAGGAGGACCGGCCGTGGCTGCGCCAGCAGGTGCAGCAGGCGACCGACGCCGGGCGCGCGCTGAACGCGCTGTTCCGCCTGGTGCTGCACGACGGCACCGTGCGCTGGCTGTCGGCGCGCGGCGAGCGCGTGCAGGGGCCGGGGCCGCAGCCGCGCATGACCGGCGCGGTCACCGACATCACCGAACGGGTGCGCAACGAGGCGCGCGTGCAGCGCGCCGAACACCAGTTCCGCCTCGTCTTCGACCGCAATCCGGCGCCGTTCTGGATCTTCGACCTGGCCACGCTGCAGTTCCTGGAAGTGAACCAGGCCGCGATCGACCAGTACGGCTACAGCCGCGAGGAATTCCTGGCCATGACCATCCTCGACATCCGCCCGCGCGAGGGCTGGGAGGAGATCCAGCGCACACTGGAGGAATCGCGGGAGGGCAGGACGCCGGCGCCGCAGGTGCGCATGCACCGGCGCCGCGACGGCAGCCTGTTCGAGGTGCTCGGGCACATGGCGCGGCTGGAGTTCGACGGACGCCCGGCCTGCCTCGTGCTGGCCGAGGACGTCAGCCAGCGGCTGGCCTACGAGCGCGACCTGGCTTGGCGCGCCAGCCACCACCCCGGCACCGGCCTGTTGACGATCGAGGCGCTGGCTGAGCGGCTGGACGCCGGCGCGGCCGGCTACACCATCATCCACGCGCAGCTGCGCGGCCTGCAGATGGTGGCCGACACGCTGGGCCGCGAGGCCGGCGACGAAGTGCTGCAGGCGATGGTGGCCCGGCTCGCCACGCTGGGCATGCGGTATGGCCTGCTGGCCTACCAGCCGGCCGAGGACTTCGTGCTGGCCGTCGCCGGCGGGCACGATCCGCAGCAGGCGCTGGAGGCGCTGCGCGGGGCGGTATCCGAGCCGGTGCGCGGGCGCGATTCCTTCCACCAGCTGGAGCCGCGCATCGGCATGGCGGTCTGCCCGGGCGACGGCGAACAGGCCGACCTGGTGCTGGGCCGTGCCGCGCAGGCGGCCCACGCCGCGCGCGAGAACGGCGTGGTCGTGCTGCGTTTCGACCATGCGCTGGCGCAGCGCCACGCCGACCGGCTGCAGCTGGCCGGGCGCATCCACCTGGCCATCGAGCGCGACGAGTTCGAGCTGTACTTCCAGCCGATCCGCCACGCCGCCGACGGTTCGCCGGCCGTGCTGGAGGCGCTGCTGCGCTGGCCGCAGCCCGACGGCAGCTTCATCCCGCCGTCGGATTTCATCCAGCTGTGCGAGGACACCGGCCAGATCATCGCGCTGGGCCGCTGGGTGATCCGCGCCGCCGCGCGCGCCGCGCGGGCGCTGGCCGACGCCGGCTGGGACGACCTGCCGGTCGCGGTCAACGTATCGGCGGTGCAGCTGTTCAACAGCGACCTGGTCGGCGAGTTCGCCGGCGCCGCCGATGCCTTCGGGTTGCCCTCCGGCGCGCTGCAGATGGAGCTGACCGAGAGCAGCCTGATGCGCAACCCGGCGCAGGCGATGCAGGTGCTGGAGAGCCTGAGCGCCAGCGGCATCGCGGTGGCGCTGGACGACTTCGGCACCGGCTTCTCCAGCATGTCCTACCTGCAGCACCTGGCGCTGGATTCGCTGAAGATCGACCGCGCCTTCGTCGCCGACGTCGAACGAAACCCGCGCAACGCCGCCATATGCCGCGCGCTGCTGTCGCTGGGGCACAGCATGGGGCTGGTGGTGATCGCCGAGGGCGTGGAAACCGAAGGCCAGCTCGACTGGCTGGTCGCGCACGGCTGCGACCAGGTGCAGGGCTACCTGCTGGGCCGGCCGATGCCGCTGCGCGAACTGCTGGCGCTGCTGGCGATGGCGCGCGACTCAGGCTGAGGGCGGGGCGGCGGTGTCCGCGCCGAGCTGCTCGACCAGGTAGTCGATGAAACTGCGCACTTTCGGCGCCAGATGGCTGCGGCTGGCGTAGACCGCGTGGATGCCGACCGGCGGCAGCCGCCAGTCCGGCAGCACCGGCACCAGCCGGCCGTCGGCCAGCGCCTGGCCGACGATGAAATCGGGCTGGGCGATGATGCCCATGCCGGCGATGGCCGTCTCGCGCAGGACCTCGCCGTTGTTGGCGCGCATGCGCGCCCTGACCGGCACGCTCGCTTCGCCCTGCGGCCCCTGCAACTGCCAGCTGTCGCCGCCGGCCCAGTAGCTGTACGCCAGGCAGGCGTGCTGCGTCAGGTCGTCCGGCCGCGCCGGCGTGCCGTGGCGCGCCAGATAGGCCGGCGCCGCGCACAGCACGATGGCCGCTTCGGCCAGGCGGCGGGCGATCAGCGACGGTGACGGCTGGCGGGTGATGCGGATGGCCAGGTCGAAGCCTTCCTCGACCATGTCCACCTGCCGGTCGGCCAGCGACAGGTCCAGTTCCACGTCGGGGTGGCGTTCGGCATAGCCGGGCAGCAGCGGCGCCAGCCGGGCGATGCCGTAGCTGACCGGGGCGTTGATCCGCAGCCGCCCCGAAGGCTGCAGCGCCTGCGCGCCGACCGAGGCCTCCAGCGCGTCGAACTCGGCCAGCAGCTGTACGCAGCGCTGGTAGTAGGCCGCGCCGATGCTGGTCGGGCTGACCCGCCGCGTGGTGCGGTTGAGCAGGCGCGCGGACAGGCGTTTTTCCAGCGCGGCGATCTGCCGGGTGACGGCGGCGGTGGACAGGTCCAGCGCGTCGGCCGCAGCGCTGAAGCCGTTGCGCTCGACCACCGCGACGAACACCCGCATGGCATCGATGGTGTCCATTGTTTCCGCTTCGGCAATAAAACGTTGAGGACGAGGTTATTTGTTGCCCCGGCCATCGGCAATAACCTGAGCGGCATCGCTCCTGCCGTCTGGAAGCCGCCATGTCCTCCCTGCCGTCCCTGTACATCTCCCATGGTTCGCCGATGACCGCGCTGGAGCCGGGCGCGGTGGCGCCGCGCCTAGCCGAGCTGGCCGCGGCGCTGCCGCGCCCGCGCGCCATCGTGATGGCCTCGGCGCACTGGCTGGGCCCCGCGCCGATGGTGTCGGCCGCGGCGCGGCCGGAGACCATCCACGACTTCGGCGGTTTCCCCGAGGCGCTGTACCAGCTGCAGTACCCGGCCCCGGGCGCGCCGGAACTGGCGCAGGACGTGGCCGCGCGGCTGGCCGCCGCCGGCCTGTCGCCATCGATCGACCCGCGGCGCGGGCTCGACCATGGCGCGTGGGTGCCGCTGCGTTTCCTCTATCCGCAGGCCGACGTGCCGGTGCTGCAGCTGTCGATCCAGCCGTCGCTGGGGCCGGCGCACCAGTGGGCGATGGGCCGCGCGCTGGCGCCGCTGCGCGACGAGGGCGTGCTGCTGGTCGGCTCGGGCAGCATCACCCACAACCTGCACGACTGGCGCGGTTACGCGCAGGGCGGGGAGGCGCCGTACGTGCGTCCCTTCATCCAGTGGGTGGAGCAGAAGCTGCAGGCCGACGACGTGCCGGCGCTGCTGGACTACCGCCGGCAGGCGCCGTTCGCCGCGCAGGCCCATCCCACCGACGAACACCTGCTGCCGCTGCATTTCGCGATGGGCGCGGCGGGTTCGGACCGGCTGGGTGCGCGGCGCATCGACGCGGGCATCGACATGGGCTTCCTGGCGATGGACATCTACCGCTTCGACGGCGCGGCCTGAGGCACTTCGTCGGTCGCGCGCGCAGCGCCGCCGGCGGCACGCGGTGCTGTGGTAATTTTTCCGCGTTGTTCCAACCGTCGCTGCCCTGGTGGTGACCTCGCGGGGAAGCATGCACACGATCGAAGTCGTTCTGGCGATGCTGGTGGCGGTGGTCGCCAGCGGCTACCTGGTAAGGATCCTTCCCTTCTCCCTGCCGTTGCCGCTGGTGCAGATCGGCCTGGGCGCATTGATTTCCGGCGTGTTCAAGCGCGGCCACGCGCTCGAGCCGGACATGTTCTTCCTGCTGTTCCTGCCGCCGCTGCTGTTCCTGGACGGCTGGCGCATTCCCAAGCAGGGCCTGTTCCGCGACAAGGGCGCGATCCTGGAGCTGGCCTTCGGCCTGGTGGTGTTCACCGTGGTCGGCGCCGGCCTGCTGATCCACTGGCTGATCCCGGCCATGCCGCTGGCGGTGGCGTTCGCGCTGGCGGCGATCATCTCGCCCACCGACCCGGTGGCGGTGGGCGCCATCGCCTCGCGCGTGCCGATCCCCAAGCGGCTGATGCACATCCTGGAAGGCGAGTCGCTGCTCAACGACGCCTCCGGCCTGGTCTGCTTCCGCTTCGCGGTGGCGGCGGTGATGACCGGCAGCTTCTCGCTGGCGCAGGCCTCGCTGACTTTCCTGTGGGTGGCCTTCGCCGGCCTGGGCATCGGCGTGGCGGTGACCCTGGGCGTGTCCACCTTCCAGCGCTGGCTGTGGCGCAGCTTCGGCGAGGAGCCGGGCGCGGCGATGCTGGTCAACCTGCTGATTCCCTTCGCCGCCTACCTGCTGGCCGAGGAATTCAATGCCTCGGGCATCCTCGCCGCGGTCGCCGCCGGCATCACCATGAGCTACGTGGAGCTGACCGGCCGCATCAGCGGCAGCATGCGCGTGCAGCGCACCGCGGTGTGGAACACGGTGCAGTTCAGCTTCAACGGCATCATGTTCGTGCTGCTCGGCGAACAGCTGCCGGGCATCGTGCAGCGCGCGGTGGACACCATCGCGGTCACCGGCCACCGCGAGTGGTGGTGGCTGGCGGTCTACGTGCTGGCGATCAACGCGGCGCTGGTGGTGCTGCGCCTGGCATGGGTGTGGCTGTCGCTGCGCTGGAACCTGCTGCGCGCGCGCTGGCGCGGCGAGGAGCGCGTGAACTCGACTTCATGGCGCGTGGTGCTGGCGATGTCGGTGGCCGGCGTGCGCGGCGCCATCACCCTGGCCGGCGTGCTGACCCTGCCGCTGATGGTGCCCGGCGGCGAGCCGTTCCCGGCGCGCGACCTGGTGATCTTCCTGGCCGCGTCGGTGATCCTGGTGTCGCTGGTCGGCGCCAGCCTGCTGCTGCCGCGGCTGCTGCGCGGCCTGGAACTGCCGCGCGACGACGACAGCCGGCGCGTGGAGGACCTGGCCCGAAAGCTGTCGTCGCGGGCCGCGCTGGCGGCGGTGGAGAAGACGCGCCAGCAGCTGGTGGAAGGCCAGTCCACCTCCAGCGTGCAGCTCTACAACGATGCCGCCGCGCGGGTCAGCCTGCTGTACCAGCGCAACCTGGAAAAGGGGCAGGGCCCGGACGAGGACCCGGAGAAGGTGCGGCGCATGGAGCAGGCCTACCGCAGCCTGCGCTCGGCCGGGCTCACCGCCGAGCGCGAGGAACTGTTCCGCCTGACCCGGCACGGGCAGATACCCGACGAGGTCGCGCGCAGGCTGATCCGCAACCTGGACCTGCTGGAGAGCCGGCAGCGGGATTAGAGGCAGGAGTGGGTGAAGGGGAGTGAGGAGTGAGAAAAAGCAAAAGCAAAAGCCTGGCTGCTGCTTTTGTAGGAGCCGGTTTTACCGGCGATTGCCGTTGTGTGGTCCGGTCGTAGAGCTATCGCCGGTAAAACCGGCTCCCACGGGAAAGGTGGCGGAACGGAGCTCCGCCTGATTTTTCTCACTCCTCACTCCTCTTACTCACTCCTCGCTCCAACTACTTCAGATTGAGGAAATACGCCTCGACCGCGCCCTTGATCTTCAGCGTCATCGGGTTGCCGCGGCGGTCGCGGGCCTTGCCGGCCTGGACCCGGATCCAGCCTTCGCTGACCGAGTATTCCTCCACGTCATCGCGCTCGACGCCGTTGAAGCGGATGCCGACGCCGCGCTCGAGCACGGCCGGGTCGTGGAACGGGCTGGTGGGGTTGACCGCCAGGCGATCGGGAGGGGTATCGCTCATGTCACTGTTCGCTGAAGGCCACCGTGGCCCTCTTCAGGGCACAAGGATAACCGCTGCGGCTTCCGCTGCCGCGCGCGCGGCGGCAGAATGCGCGCCATCACGCAGTGGAGAGCCGCCATGCCCGACAACAGTGCCGACTACGAGGATTCCGACGAACTGCTGCCGACCTTCGACGAGGACGATCATCCGGCGCGGGTGTGGAACCTGCTGTGGCTGATCAATCCCGGCGACGAGGAGACGGCGCTGCAGCAGTTCGACGCCTGGCGCGAGGCGCGCGCCGGCGCGGAGGACGAATCCGGCGACGAGCAGTGGCTGTGGGACCTGAAGGACGCCATCGACTGGCGCGCCGGCTTCTACGTGGACTGGAAGGACGTCGATTCGTTCGTGGCCGCGCTCGACGAGCTGGCCGCGCGCTGGAACCTGCGCATCGACTGGGGCGGCGACCTGGACGACGAGGATTTCGCGCAGGACATCGACGTGCCGGCGCTGATGGCGACCGCGCACGACCGCCTGCGCGAGCACGGCTACACGCTGTGGAACTGGAACACCGGCGGCGACGGCTACGCCGGCTGGATCGCGCTCAGCCGCGACGACGAAGCGATGCTGGCGCTGTGTTCGCTGCTGGGCGTGGAAGTGCGGCCGGGCAGCGACCCGTTCTGAGTGCCGCATGCGTAGCTGCGGGGCTTGCCCCGCAGGCCCAGGCGGACGGGGCAGATGCCACGGGAAGCGCGCGGGCCGGCCCGCACCTACGGCTGGTATTGCGCCCGCGCGTTGGCGATGACCCGCCGCACCAACTCGCGGTCGGTGTGGCGTGAGATGGCGCGCGCGCCCAGGGCGATGGCGGTTTCGCGCAGCGGCGCTGGCACGTCGTAGTGGGCGCCGCTGGGCCGGTTCTGGAACGCCCGCCGCGGAATCCCGAGCTGCTGCGCCATGGCGTGCAGCTCGGGCAGGGTGTCGGCCAGCAGATGCGCCCAGCGCTCGCCGCGCCAGGGGTGTACCGCATCGTCGATATAGACCGTCACCGCGCCGCCGCCGCTCAGGCCTGCGGCTTGTCGCCGGCGTCGGTGTCGGTCGCCGTTTCGGTGGCGCCGGTTTCATCGGCGGCATCGTCGCCGTCGGCCACGGTCGCGGCTTCCTCGCCTTCGACGCCCTCGAACTCGGCGACCAGGCCGGCCAGGTAGTCGTCGGCGCTCTTGCCTTCGGCCGCGGCGGTGGCGTCGATCAGCTGCTGCAGCTGCTCCGAGTACTCCAGCGCGACCTTGCGGCCTTCCTTCTCCTGCACGTTGGCCAGGTGCTTGAGCATGGCCAGCATCGGCACCGGGTTGTCGGCGTTGCCCATGGTCTGGCCGCCGATGGACAGCAGCCACTGCCGGCCTTGCAGGCCGATGGCGGCGACCACCTGGCCTTCCTCGTTCACCAGCACGGCGTGGTTCTGGACCTGCTGCTGCGCGTCCAGGCGCAGGAACGGGCGGCGGGGCTGCTGCTTCTTGCGCTGGTCGCGCTTGGCTTTGGACTGCTTGGACATGATCGTTCGGCAAAAGGAAACGGCCGCCATTGTAGGCGGCCGTTCCGGTCGTTGCCGAACCCGCGGCTCAGCGGGCGCCGACACCTGGCGTGGCGCCGGCCTCCTCGTCCACTGCGGCGGGGGCGGGCGGCGCGGCGGACGGCATCGGCAGCGCGGCGGTGGCCGACAGCGCGGCGGCCTCGGCGTCCTTGGTCATCACCACGATGCTGATGCGGCGGTTGATCGGGTTCTGCGGGTCGGTCTTGTCGAACAGCACCGAGGACGACAGCCCGATCACCCGCGCCACCTTGTCCTCGCCCATGCCGCCTTCCAGCAGGGCGCGGCGCGCGGCGTTGGCGCGGTCCGCGCTCAGCTCCCAGTTGCTGTAGCCCAGCTGCGTGGAATAGGCGGTGATGTCGGTATGGCCGCTGATGCTGATGTGGTTGGGCACCTGGTTGATGAAGCGCGACAGCTCGCGCAGGATCTCGCGCGTGTACGGCATCAGCTTGGCGCTGCCCATGTCGAACATCGGCCGGTTCTGCTTGTCCACGATCTGGATGCGCAGCCCTTCCGGGGTGATGTCCAGCAGCAGCTGGTCCTTGAACGGCTCCAGCGCCTGGCTCTTGCTGATGGCTTCCTCCAGCTCCTGCTTCAGCGCCTCCAGCTGCTTCTTTTCGCGCTCGCGTTCGTCCACCGGCGTGGGCACGGCCTCGCGCTGGTTCTGGAACGGGTCGTCGCTGTTGCCGCGGGAGATGTCGGTGGCGCCGCCGAGCTTGATCATCGAGGTGCTGGCGCCGCCGGGACCGGCCATGCCCGGCGCCGGGGTGGCGCTGGTGCCGCTGAGCGGGCTCGGGTTGCGGAAATACTCGGAAATGGCCGCGCGCTCGGGCTTGCTGGTGGCGGCCAGCAGCCACATCACCAGGAAGAAGGCCATCATCGCGGTGACGAAGTCGGCGTAGGCCACCTTCCACGAACCGCCGTGGTGGCCGCCGCCCTGGACCTTCTTCACCCGCCGCACGATCACCGTGGGCTTGGCATCGTTGCTGGCCATGGCTTACTTGACCGACTTCAGGTGCTGCTCGAATTCGCTGAAACCCGGGCGCAGCGCCGACGGTACGGTCTTGCGCGCGAACTCCAGGGCGATCTTCGGGTTGTAGCCGCGCAGGCAGGCCAGCAGGGCGGTCTTGACCGATTCGTAGATGCGCGAGTCCTGTTCGGCGCGGGCTTCCACCGCGGCCGCCAGCGGGCCGATGAAGCCGTAGCCGAGCAGGATGCCGAGGAAGGTACCGACCAGCGCGCCGGCCACGTGCGCGCCGACCTCCTTGATGTCGCCGCCGATCGAGCCCATGGTCACCACGATGCCCAGCACCGCCGCGACGATGCCGAAACCGGGCAGGCCGTCGGCCACCTTGGTCAGCACGTGCGCCGGCTCCATCGCCTCGTGGTGGTGCTTTTCCAGTTCCAGTTCGAGCAGCGGTTCCAGTTCGTGCGGCTCGATGTTGGAGCCGATCATCAGCCGCAGGCAGTCGGTGATGAAATCGATCAGGTGGTGATCGGCCTGGATCTTCGGGTAATTGGCGAAGATCGGGCTTTCGGCGGCGTTCTCCACGTGCTCCTCGAGCGACATGAAGCCCTCGCGGCGCGCCTTGTTGAGCAGTTCGTACAGCAGGCTGAGCACGTCCAGGTAGTCCTGCTGCTTGTAGCGCGGGCCCTTGAACACGCCGACCATGGCCTGCAGGGTCTTTTTCACCGTCTTGGCCGGCGTGCCGACCAGGAAGGCGCCCAGCGCCGCGCCGCCGATGATCACCAGCTCGTAGGGCTGCCACAGGGCGCCGAGTTTTCCGTGCGCGCCGATATAGCCGCCGAGCACGCTGAGGATGACGACAAGCAGACCGACGATGATGAGCATGGGGTACGGGCACGGAGGGGGATAACCCGTTGTCGGCCGGCCCGGGCGAAACTGAAGCGGCGAAATGTGAACTCAGTCGGAGGCCGCGGATTCGGCGCCGCCGCGCCGCAGCGGGTCCGGCCAGGCCGCGCCGCGGTCGACGAAGGACAGCGAAACCGAGTTCAGGCAATGCCTTTCGAAGGTCGGCGGCGGGCCGTCCGGGAACACGTGGCCCAGGTGGCTGCCGCAGCGGGCGCAGGTGATTTCCGTGCGCACCATCCCGTGGCTGCTGTCGCGGATGCGGCCGATGTGCGCCGGGTCGAACGGGGCGAAGAAGCTGGGCCAGCCGGTGCCCGAATCGAACTTGGTGCTGGAGCGGAACAGCGGCAGGCCGCACAGCCGGCAGCAGTAGGTGCCTTCGCGCTTGTTGTCCAGGAACACGCCGCAGAACGGCGCTTCGGTGCCGTGGTGCAGCAGGACGCGGCGCTCGTTGTCGCCCAGGCCGGCAACCAGGGCGTCGCGCTGGGCGGCATCGGGCGGGGTCAGGTCGAAAGCGGTCATGGGGCGCCTCCGTGGGGGATGGGCGCCCATGGTAGGCCCGGGTGCGACGCGGCTCCAACCGGCGCGTTTACCGCGCCTGCAGCCGGTTGGGTGCATGCTTGGCCTACACGGTCATGGGGGAGCTTGTGATGAAAAGGATCGCACTGTTGTTGCTGGGACTCGTGGCGGCCGCACCGGCGCTGGCCCAGCTCAAACCGCCGCCGGCGCCCACCGCGACCCGGCCGGTGAGCCTGCCGCCGCCCTCGAAGCCGGCCAGCGACGCGTCGGGCCAGGCCGCCGACAACGCGCGCCTGCGCGAGCGGCTGGAGCGCCCGGCGCTGGGCGACGCCCCGGCCCCCAAACCCGCGGCGAAGCCGCAGCCGGCCAGGGCCACGCCGGTGTACGACAGCAACGGCCAGCGCCTCAACGGCATGCGCCCGGGCGGCCCGGGCCGAGTGATGGATACCCGCACCGGCCGTTACCACGACACCGTGCCCAGCGGCGACGGCGTGCGCGTGGTGAAGAAGGACGGCGACGGGACCTGAGCCTTTCCGGCCGGTCATGCCGGCACTGCCGGCCTACGGAGCGGCGGCATGGCCGGTGGCGCGCCCGCGGCGCGGCAGGCGTCCTGCGTCCTGGGAGCCCGCGAGACGGCAGGCCTGGCGGGCAGCCCTGGGCAACCCGCGGCGCTACTCGGCGATCGGCAGGCTGAGCGTCTCCTTCACTTCCTCCATCACGATGTAGCTCTTGGATTCGCGTACGTGCGGCAGGCTGAGCAGGGTGCTGCCGAGCAGCTTGCGGTAGGAGGCCATCTCGTTGATGCGGGCCTTGAGCAGGTAGTCGAAATCGCCCGAGACCAGGTGGCATTCCAGCACGTTGGGCAGCTTGAGCGCGGCGCGGCGGAACTCCTCGAAGATGTCGCCGGACTTGTAGGCCAGGCTGATTTCCACGAACACCAGCAGCCCGGCCTTCACGTACTGCGGGTCCAGCCGCGCGTAGTAGCCGGTGATCACGCCCTCGCGTTCGAGCCGGCGCACGCGTTCGGTGCAGGGCGTGGTGGACAGGCCCACGCGCTCGCCCAGTTCGGTGAAGGAAATGCGGCCCTCGGCCTGCAGGATGCGCAGGATGCGGCGGTCGATCTTGTCTAGTTCGCGGCTGCGGGTGGCCATGGCGCTCTGTTTTGCGTGAAGGAAACGGGAAATTACCCTGTTTTATCCATCAATACGGGAAAAATCACTGGGAACCGCTGAATATACTGCGCCGTTCATGGCCCCTGCCCAATTCCAGGCAGGGAATTGACAGGGTAAAGGGCCTGCCGTCATCCCCGCCGCCTCCGCGCCGGGCAAGGGCAGGCTCCCAGGAGAGAACGATGCGGGTTCTGATACTCGGCAGTGGTGTGATCGGCACGACCAGTGCCTGGTACCTGCGACAGGCGGGTCACGAGGTGACGGTGGTGGACCGGCAGCCCGGCCCGGCGCTGGAAACCAGCTTCGCCAACGCCGGCCAGCTCTCCTTCGGCTACACCTCGCCGTGGGCCGCCCCGGGCGTGCCGCTGAAGGCGATCAAGTGGCTGTTCCAGGAACACGCGCCGCTGGCGATCCGCCCCACCGCCGACATGGCCCAGTACCGCTGGCTGTGGCAGATGCTGCGCAACTGCACCGCCGGCCGCTACGCGATCAACAAGGCGCGCATGGTGCGCATGTCCGATTACAGCCGCGACTGCATCAACGAGCTGCGCGCGGCCACCGGCATCGACTACGAAGGCCGCCAGCTGGGCACCACCCAGCTGTTCCGCACCCAGCAGCAGCTGGACGCCGCCGCCCAGGACATCGAGGTGCTGCGCCAGTACGGCGTGCCCTACGAGGTGCTGGACCGCCAGGGCATCGTGCGCGTGGAACCGGCCTTGGCCGGCAAGGCCGACACCCTGGTCGGCGCGCTGCGCCTGCCCGAGGACCAGACCGGCGACTGCCAGCTGTTCACCCGCCGGCTGGCCGCGCTGGCCGCCGCGGCCGGCGTCGAGTTCCGCTTCGATCAGGACGTGGCCGGGCTGGAGCGCGACGGCGACTGCATCACCGGCGTGCGCATCGGCGGGCGGCTGGAGACCGCCGACCAGTACGTGGTCGCGCTGGGCAGCTATTCGCCGCAGCTGCTGGCGCCGCTGGGCATGCGCCTGCCGGTGTACCCGCTCAAGGGCTATTCGCTGACCCTGCCGATCACCGACGCGGCGATGGCGCCGACTTCGACCATCCTGGACGAGAGCTACAAGGTGGCGGTGACCCGCTTCGAGGACCGCATCCGCGTCGGCGGCATGGCCGAGGTGGCCGGGTTCGACCTGTCGCTGGACCCGCGCCGCCGCGCCACCTTGGAAAAAGTGGTCAACGACCTCTATCCGCACGGCGGCGACCTGTCCCGCGCCGAGTTCTGGACCGGCCTGCGCCCGGCCACGCCGGACGGCACCCCGGTGATCGGCGCCACGCCGTACCGCAACCTGTTCCTCAATACCGGCCACGGCACCCTCGGCTGGACCATGGCCGCCGGCTCCGGCCGTTACCTGGCCGACCTGATGGACGGCAGGACGCCGCAGATCAGCACCGAAGGCCTGGACATCTTCCGCTACGGCGGCCAGGGAGTGGCCTGATGCGCCCGGCACAGGCCCTGATCGACCTGGAGGCGCTGCGCGGCAATTACCGGCTGGCGCGCGAGCTGGGCGGCGGCAAGGCACTGGCGGTGATCAAGGCCGATGCCTACGGCCACGGCGCGGTCGCCTGCGCGCGCGCGCTGGAGGCCGAGGCCGACGGCTTCGGCGTGGCCTGCATCGAGGAAGCGCTGGAGCTGCGCCAGGCCGGCATCACCAAGCCGGTGCTGCTGCTGGAAGGCTTCTTCGACGCGGCCGAGCTGCCGCTGATCGTCGAGCACGGCCTGTGGACCGCGGTGGCCTCGCCGTGGCAGGTCGAGGCGGTGGCCGCGTTCCGCACCGACGCCACGCTGCAGGTCTGGCTGAAGCTGGACAGCGGCATGCACCGGCTGGGCCTGTCGGTGGAGGAATTCCGCGCCGCGCATGCGCGCCTGTCGGCGCTGCCGCACGTCGCGCCGATGGTGCTGATGAGCCACATGGCGCGCGCCGACGAACTGGACAGCCCGCGCACGCTGGAGCAGCTGGAAACCTTCGGCCGCGCCATCGACGGCCTGCCCGGCGAAACCAGCCTGTGCAACTCGCCGGCGCTGCTGGGCTGGCCGCAGGTGCGCAGCGACTGGGTGCGCCCGGGCCTGATGCTGTACGGCGCCGACCCGCTGTACCCGCAGCCGAGCGCGCACGCGGCCCGGCTGCGTCCGGTGATGACGCTGGAGTCGCGGGTGATCGCGGTGCGCGAGATCGGCATCGGCGAGCCGCTGGGCTATGGCGCGCGCTTCGTCGCGCAACGGCCCACCCGCGTGGGCGTGGTGGCGATGGGCTATGCCGACGGCTACCCGCAGTTCGCGCCCAACGGCACCCCGGTGCAGATCGACGGCGTGCCGGGCCAGCTGATCGGGCGCGTGTCGATGGACATGCTCACCGTCGACCTCACCGACCACCCGCAGGCCGGGCTGGGCAGCATCGTGCAGCTGTGGGGTACCGCGCCGACCATTTCCGAACTGGCGCCGCGCTGCAATACCAGCGCCTACCGGCTGCCCTGCAGCCTCAAGCGCACCCCGCGCGTGTATCTGTCGCAATAAGTAGAAAGGGCCGCGTTCGCGGCCCTTTCCCTGTCCTTCCCTGCATCGGCGCCGCGGCGTTACAGCCCGGCGGTGGCGCGGTCGGTGTGCAGCTCGCGGCGCAGCCAGTCGTCGAGCAGGCGCTTCTCGTAGCGCAGCGGATCGGTGTCCGACAGGCGGGTGTTGCCGTACAGGTAGGCGTTGTCCACCAGCTTGCGCTCGCCCTGGTCGATCACCTGGCCCTGCGCGTCGGTCAGGGTGAACTGCAGGCTGATGCGCGGCGGGTAGATGTCGCGCATGAAACGCACATCGTCCATGCGCATGCCGTGCCAGGGCTCGTAATCGCCGGCGCGCTTGATGTCGGTGATGGTCACCGCCAGCTGCTGGCCATCGGGCAGCTGGCTGGACGCCTGCTTGCGCAGGTGCTCGGCCAGCTTCACCACCCAGTCGCCGCGCTCGGCTTCCCAGCGGTTGTGGCTCTGGCGCAGCTCGGCGAATCCGGACGGGTCGTTCCACTGCACCTGCACGGGGCCTTCGCTGGCCAGCGCGCGCGGCGCCTGCGGGTCGGTGACGGTACGGGGGCCGGCCTGGGCGCTGCCGGCGGCGATCAGGCCGGCCAGCACCACTCCGGCGAGGGTCGTGGTTTTCATCGCAACCTCCGGTGTTGGGGTGTCCCCTGCAGTGTGGGGCCGATCCGTGGGCCGGGCAATCGCCGGGCGCCGGACGGTTGGAGCCGGGTTGCGGACGGTTCATCATCACGTACCGTCGATAGCCGCATGCCCAGACTTTCCCCCCGTTGTCGCAGCGCCGCACGGACTTCCGCCGCCTTGACCATGCATCCGCCCGAACTGGAACCGTTCGTTCTGCCCCCGGTTTCCCCGGTGGCCGGAAGCCTGGAGAGCTCCCCGCTGTACCAGGAGGTGTTCGAGGCGGTCGGCACCGGCTTCTGCGTGATCGAGGTGCTGTTCGACGAGGCCCGCGCGGTGGATTTCCTCCATTGCAAGGTCAACGCCGCGTTCGAGCGCATCACCGGCCTGGCCGACGTGGTCGGGCGGCGCGCCACCGAGGTGCTGCCGGGGCTGGACGAGTACTGGTTCCGGGTGTTCGGGCGGGTGGTCGGCGAGGGCATGCCGGTGCAGTTCGAGCGCTACCTGCCGCAGCTCGGACGCTGGTATTCGGTGGAGGCGGTGCGGCTGGGGCCGGCGGTGGCGCGGCGGGTGGCGGTGCTGTTCTTCGACATCTCGCGGCGCAAGCAGGTCGAGACCGACCTGGCCGAGAGCGAGGCGCGCTTCAGCGCGCTGGCCGACGGCCTGCCGATGCCGGTCTGGGTGCTGGACGACCTGGGCCACGTGCGTTTCGTCAACAACGCCTTCGGCAGCTTCTTCGGGCTGGGCGGCGACCATGCGTTCGGGCCGCGCTGGTGGGAAGGACTGCTGCATCCGGAAGACCTGAAGGTCTTCGAATACGCGCTGGCCGAGGCGCTGTCCAACGAGCGCGACCTGCACCTGAGCGCCCGCCTGCGCCGCCACGACGGGCAATGGCGGTGGCTGGAGATGAAGGCCGCGCCGCGTTTCTCCGCCGATGGCCGCTTCATCGGCCTGGCAGGCAACAGCCCGGACATCACCGAGCGCCGCGAAATCGAGATGGCGCGCGAGGAACTGCTGGAGGCAGAACGCGCCGCCCGCAACACCGCCGAAGGCATGGCGCGGGTGAAGGACGAATTCCTCGCCACCCTGTCGCACGAACTGCGCACGCCGCTCACCACCATCCTGGGCTGGAGCGAGCTGCTGCTGCAGCGCATGGAGGCCGAGCACCCCATGCGCCGCGGCATGGAGGTGATCGCCAGCAGCGCGATGGCGCAGAAGCGCCTGATGTCGGACATGCTGGACCTGAGCAGCATGCTGCTGGGCAAGGTGCAGCTGGAGGTGGAGGTGCTGGACCTGGCCGAGCAGGTGCGCGAGGCGGTGCGCCTGCAGGAGCTGGTGGCGCAGGGCAAGGCGCAGGCCGTGGTGGTGAGCGTGCCGCCGGTGCCGTGTCCGGTGCTGGGCGATGCGACGCGGCTGCAGCAGGTGCTGTGGAACCTGCTGGCCAACGCGATCAAGTTCACCCCGGTCGAAGGCCGGGTCGACGTCGAGCTGCGCCAGGAAGACGGGCACTACGTGGTGGACGTGCGCGACAACGGCGACGGCATCGCGCCCGAATTCCTCGCCCACCTGTTCAGCCGCTTCAGCCAGGCCGATGCCACCACCACCCGCCGCCACGGCGGCCTGGGCCTGGGGCTGGCGATCGTGCAGCAGCTGACCGAGCTGCACGGCGGCTCGGTTTCCGCGCACAGCGCCGGCGCCGGCCAGGGCGCGACCTTCAGCGTGCGCCTGCCGGTATACCGCGTGGAGAGCGCCGGTCGCCCGCGCCGCACGGTGCAGCGGGTCGCCGCGGGCGAGCAGGTGGTGGCCGCCCACGCGCTGGCCGGCACCCGCATCCTGGCGGTGGAGGACCAGCCGGAGGTGCTCGCCTATCTCCGGCGCGTGCTGGAGGAGCAGGGCGCCACCGTGGTGGCGGCGGCGTCCGCGGCCGAGGCGCTGGAACTGCTCGACCTGCGCGGCCATGCCGCCTTCGACGTGCTGGTCAGCGACATCGGCATGCCCGGCATGGACGGCTACGGGCTGGTCCGCACCCTGCGCGAGACCATGGGCGTATCCGCCGCCGAGCTGCCTGCCGTCGCGGTGACCGCGCTGGCGCGCGGCGACGACCGCCGCCGCGCGCTCGCGGCCGGCTTCCAGAAACATGTCGCCAAGCCCTACAGCGTGGCGCAACTGGTCGGCGCGATCCGCGAGGCCTGCACCGGCGGCTGAACCCGCGGCCGCGCGCGCCGGCCCGGTTCCGGACGGGCCGCTAGAATGGCCGGCTACGTTCCGCTGGATACCCGCGATGGCCGCCGCCCAAGACGCCCCGCTGCAGACCCTGTTCCTTCCGTTCGCCACCGGCGTCCTGCCCTGGCCGCAGGGGCCGGTGCTGTTCCTGCGCGCGCGCGAGGGCTGGCCGCTGCGCGAGCAGGCCGCGCCCGCGCAGCTGGTCTGCGTGCAGAGCTTCCGGCCCTTCGCGCAGGCGCTGGAGCGCGGCGGCTGGGAGGTGCGCGACGAGGCGGCGCTGGAAGCCTCCGCCGAAAAATACCCGCTGGTGCTGGTGCTGCCGCCGCGCCAGCGCGACGAGGCCCGCGCGCTGCTGGCGCGCGCACTGGAGCGGGTGGCTCCGGGCGGCGCGCTGGTGGCCTGCCAGTCCAACAACGAAGGCGCGCGCTCGGGCGAAAGCGACCTGCAGCAGCTGGCCGGGCTGGGCGGCAAGCTGACCAAGAACCACTGCCGCGTGTTCTGGACCGCACCGCTCGCCGGCAACCACGACGAAACGCTGCGCCGGCGCTGGGCGGCGCTGGACGCGCCGCGGCCGATCGTGGACGGGCGCTTCCACAGCCGCCCCGGCGTGTTCGCCTGGGACCGCATCGACCCGGCCTCGGCGCTGCTGGCCGAACAGCTGCCGGCCGACCTCGCCGGGCGCGGCGCCGACCTGGGGGCCGGCTGGGGCTACCTGTCGGCCGAAGTGCTGGCGCGCTGCCCCAAGGTCGCCGCGCTGGACCTGTACGAGGCCGAGTCGCGCGCGCTGGCGCTGGCCCGCCGCAACCTGGCCGACAGCCGCGCGCAGCTGGATTTCCGCTGGCACGACGTCACCGCCGGCATCGACGGCCGTTACGACTTCATCGTCTCCAACCCGCCGTTCCACACCCCCGCGCGCGAGGACCGGCCGGACATCGGCCAGCGCTTCATCGCCGTGGCCGCGCAGGCGCTGCGCCCGGGCGGGCGGCTGTTCATGGTCGCCAACCGGCACCTGCCCTACGAACAGATCCTCAACGACAGTTTCGGGCAGGTGCGCGTGGCGGCCGAACGCGACGGCTTCAAGGTCATCGTCGGCACCCGCGGGGGGCGCGCATGAAGCTGGTCAAGCACATCGCCAACCTCGGCTACGGCAGTCGCAAGCAGGTGCAGTGGCTGTTCCGCGAGGGCCGGGTCACCGACGCCGCCGGCGAGGTGCTGTACGCCGACGACAAGGTGGAGCACGACGCCATCCGCATCGACGGCGAGCCGCTGGACCCGCCGCCGGGCCTGACCCTGATGCTGCACAAGCCGGCCGGCTACACCTGCTCGACCAGGGACCAGGGCCGGTTGGTCTACGACCTGCTGCCACCGCGATTCCGCGAACGCTCGCCGCTGCTGTCCACGGTGGGCCGGCTGGACCGCGATACCAGCGGCCTGCTGCTGATGACCGACGACGGCGCGCTGCTGCACCGGATCGTGTCGCCGAAGTCGAAGCTGGACAAGGTCTACGAGGCGCGGCTGGCGCAGGACCTGCGCGGCGACGAGGCGGCCACCTTCGCCAGCGGCGCGCTGCTGCTGGAGTCGGAGGACAAGCCGCTGCTGCCGGCCGAACTGGACGTGCTCGGCCCGCGCCACGCGCGGCTGACCCTGCACGAAGGCCGCTACCACCAGGTGCGGCGCATGTTCGCCGCGGTCGGCAACCATGTCGACGCGCTGCACCGCAGCCGCATCGGTGGGCTGGGGCTGGACGGCCTGGCGGAAGGGCAGTGGCGGCCGTTAGCAGCCGCCGACCTGCAGGCCCTGTTCGGAGACGCGCCATGACGCTGCTGATGGCACTGGCGGCGCGGCCGCAGGCGGTGATCTTCGACATGGACGGCCTGATGCTGGACAGCGAGCGCGCCCTGCTGGGCTGCCTGGCGCAGGCCGGCGCCGCGGCCGGGCACGATCTGCCGGAAGCCTTCCTGTTGTCGCTGATCGGTTCCAGCGATGCGCTCACCCGCCAGCGCATCGCCGCCCAGGTCGGCGCCGACGCGGTCGACGCGCTGCTGCAGGATTCCTATGCGCGCTACGACGGCCTGGTCGCCGCCGGCGTGCCGCACCGGCCGGGCATCGTCGACCTGCTCGACACCCTGGTCGCGCACGGCGTGCCGCGCGCGGTGGCGACTTCGACGCGGCGCCCGCTGGCGCTGCGCAAGCTCGAAAGCGCCGGCCTGCTGCCGTACTTCGAGCACGTGGCGACCAGCAGCGATGTCGCCCACGCCAAGCCGGCGCCGGACATCTACCTGCTGGCCGCGGCCAAGGTGGGTGTCGAGCCGCGCCATTGCCTGGCGCTGGAGGATTCGCCTACCGGCGTGCGTGCTGCGCTGGCCGCCGGCATGACCGTGATCCAGGTGCCGGACCTGCTGGCGCCGGACGAAGAGGTGCGCCGGCTGGGCCATGCCATCGCCGGCTCACTGCACGACGTGCGCGGGCTACTGCTGCCGCTGCTCGAAGCCCCTCTCCCCGCGGGAGAGGGGTTGGGGTGAGGGTACGGGCGTAGCCACGCGACAGTGATCGCGCGAGGCCTTCCAAGGCCTCATCCGCTCCTTCGGGCACCGTTCCCGGCGGGGGAAGGGAGCTTCACTCCCCGGCCAGCAGCCTGTTCCAGCCTTCGATGCCCAGCCTGTCCAGCGTGGCGATGTTGCGCTCGACGATCACGTCCGGGTCCGGGAACGCGGCCACCGCGCGCTCCACACTGTCCTCGCGCAGCAGGTGCAGGGTGGGCCAGGGCGCGCGGTTGGTGTAGTTGCTCACGTCGTCCGGCGCGGCGCCGGCGAACTGGTACTGCGGGTGGAAGCTGGCCACCTGCAGGATGCCCTGCAGGTCCAGCGCCTCCACCGCCGCGTCGGCGTTGTCGAGGAAATTGTTGTAGTCGAGGAAATCGGTCAGCACCTGCGGGTGCACGATCAGCGTGGTGTCGACCTGCTCGGCCGGCGTGTCGCGCAGCAGCAGCAGTTCCTCGGCCAGTTCCTCCAGCAGCGCCTCGGGCGTGGTGGCGTCGCTGAGCACGAAGCGCACCTGCTCCTTGACGTACACCGCCTTGGCGAACGGGCACAGGTTCAGCCCGATCACGGCCTTTTCCAGCCAGCGGCGGGTGTCGGCGATCGGGTCGTGGGCGGTGTCGTTCATGGCGTGCGGGCTGGGAACCGGGGCGGCCATTCTAGGGGATGCCGGCCGCGGCGGCGGCCAGAAACGCCGTAGGAGCGGCCGGTTGCGGGCCGGCAGGCTCAATCGCGGAAGTTGTCGAACTGCAGCGGCTGCTCGAATTCGTTCTTCTTCAGCAGCGCGATCACTTCCTGCAGGTCGTCGCGCTTCTTGCCGTTCACGCGCAGCTTGTCGCCGTTGATCTGGGTGTCGACCTTGATCTTCGACTCCTTGATCTTCGCCGCGATCTGCTTGGCCAGCTTCTGCTCGATGCCCTGCTTGACCGTGACCTGCTGGCGCGCGCCGCCCAGGTTGGTTTCGATGTCGCCGAACTCCATGCAGCGGAAATCGATGCTGCGCGCGGCCAGGCGCTGCTTGAGGATGTCGGCCATCTGCTTGAGCTGGAAATCGCTGGGCGCGGCCAGCTTGATCAGCTTCTCGCCGTCCTGCTCGAACTTCGCGTCCACGCCCTTGAAATCGAAGCGCGTGGACAGCTCGCGGTTGGCCTGGTCGATGGCATTGGTCAGTTCGTGCTTGTCGACTTCGGACACGACGTCGAAGGAAGGCATGGGGAGGCTCCTGGCGGAAAAACAGCGGTCATTCTAGGCGATCGCCCCGTGGCGCCGCCGTCAGGGCGCGCCCTTCCACTGCGCATGCAGCAGGTTGGATACCGCGAAACAGGCCGGCGCGTCCCTGTTGGACAGCACGCGGCCTGCGATAATCGGGCCATGTCCGCGTCCTCTCCGTCCGTTCCGCGTTCTCCCGCCGCCGCCGTGGCGTGGATGCTGTCCGCCGTCGCCCTGTTCTCGCTGATGGATGCCGGCATGAAGCTGCTGTCGGCCAGCTATCCGACCCTGCAGGTGACCATGCTGCGCGGCGCCGCTTCGCTGCCGTTCGTGCTGGTGTGGGTGCTGGCCACCGCCGGGCCGCGTTCGCTGGTGCCGGTGCGCTGGGGCCTGCACCTGCTGCGCGGCGCGCTGGGCATGGTGATGATCGGCTGTTTCGTCTACGCGCTGCGCAGCCTGCCGCTGTCCACCGCCTATTCGATCTACTTCGTCGCGCCGCTGCTGGTGGCGGCGCTGTCGGTGCCGCTGCTGGGCGAACGGGTCGGGCCGCGGCGCTGGGTCGCGATTGCCGTGGGCCTGGTCGGCGTGCTGGTGGTGCTGCGCCCGGGCGTGGACGGTTTCATCTCGCTGCCGGGGCTGATGGTGCTGCTGGCGGCCACCGCCTATGCCATCGCCGCGGTGACGGTGAGCCTGCTGACCCGCACCGACACGCCGCAGTCGATGGTGGTGTGGTTCCTGCTGATCATGGCGGTCGGCGCCGGGCTGCTGGCCTGGCCGCAGTGGCAGCCGCTGCAGTGGAAGCACGCCGGGGTGATCGCCGGCATGGGCCTGGCCGGCGCGCTGGGGCAGATCGCGCTGACCCGCGCCTTCCAGCTGGGCCAGGCGTCGATGATCGCGCCGCTGGAATACACCGGCCTGGTCTGGGTGATCGGCTGGGACCTGCTGCTGTGGGGCGTGCTGCCGGACCGCATGACCTGGATCGGCGCGGCGATCATCGTCGCCAGCGGCCTGTACCTGCTGCACCGCGAGCGCGTCCAGCACGCGCGCCGGGCCGGGCAGGTGGACCACCCCTGAACGGTCCATCGGTCCGCATAGAACCAAAAGGAATAAGATTCCCTCCGCCCGTGCGGGCGCCGCGGTCCCGGCGCTGCTAGGCTTGCCGCCCCTGCCGTCCGTCCAATCGCCCCTGGCCGTGATCGAGTTCCAGAACCTGCACAAATCCTATGCCGTGGACGGCCGCGCGATCACCGCGCTGCATCCGCTCGACCTGACCATCGGCGCCGGCGAGGTGTTCGGCATCATCGGCCATTCCGGCGCCGGCAAGTCGACCCTGATCCGCCTGATCAACCGCCTGGAGGAGCCCAGCGGCGGCCGCGTGCTGATCGACGGCCAGGACGCCACCGCGCTGGACGCCGAGGGCCTGCGCGCACTGCGCAGGCGGATCGGCATGATCTTCCAGCACTTCAACCTGCTGTCGGCGCGCACCGTGGCCGGCAATGTCGCCTTCCCGCTGGAGCTTGCCGGCACGCCGAAGGCGAAGATCGAGGCGCGCGTGGCCGAACTGCTGCGCACGGTCGGTCTGGAGGCGCACGCGGCCAAGTACCCGGCGCAGTTGTCCGGCGGGCAGAAGCAGCGCGTGGGCATCGCCCGCGCGCTGGCCACCGAGCCGAAGATCCTGCTGTGCGACGAGGCCACCAGCGCGCTCGATCCGCAGACCACCGCGTCGGTGCTGTCGCTGCTGGCCAGGATCAACCGCGAGCTGGGCCTGACCATCGTGCTGATCACCCACGAGATGGATGTGATCCGCCGCGTCTGCGACCGCGTGGCGGTGCTCGATGCCGGCCGCCTGGTCGAGAGCGGGCCGGTGAGCCAGGTGTTCCTGCATCCGCAGCACCCGACCACGCGCCGTTTCGTGTCCGAATCCGAGCACGTGGACGAGGGCGAGCTGCACCGCGATTTCGCCGCCGTGGGCGGGCGCATCGTGCGCCTGACCTTCCTCGGCGACGGCACCTACGAACCGCTGCTGGGCCGCATCGCGCGGCAGACCGGGGTGGACTACAACATCCTTTCCGGCCGCATCGACCGGATCAAGGACACGCCCTACGGGCAGCTGACCGTGGCCCTGGTGGGCGGCGACCAGAACGCCGCCCAGGCCGGTTTCGTCGACGCCGGCGTGCACGTGGAGGAACTGCGCCGATGATCGTCGCCACCGCCGGCGGTTTCTTCCGCCACCTGGATGCCGGCAAATGGGCCGACATCGGCCAGGCCACCGTCGACACCCTGCTGATGCTGGCCGGCTCGCTGCCGCTGACCATGGCCATCGGCCTGCCGTTGGGCGTGCTGCTGTTCCTCACCGGCTCGCCGCAGCTGCGCCGCCGCCCGCTGCTGTACGGCGTGACCGCGCTGTTGGTGAACGTGCTGCGTTCGGTGCCCTTCATCATCCTGATGATCGTGCTGATCCCGGTGACGCTGGCGATGATGGGCACCTCGCTGGGCGTGCGCGGCGCGATCCTGCCGCTGGTGGTCGGCGCGGCGCCGTTCTACGCGCGCCTGGTCGAGACCGCGCTGCGCGAAGTGGACCGCGGCGTGATCGAGGCCAGCCAGGCGATGGGCGCCACCACCGCGCAGCTGGTGTTCAAGGTGCTGCTGCCCGAGGCGCGGCCGGGCCTGATCGCCGGCGCCACGGTGACCACCATCGCCCTGATCGGCTTCACCGCCATGGGCGGCGCCATCGGCTCCGGCGGCCTCGGCGACCTGGCCTTCCGCGATGGCTACCAGCGCTCGCACACCGACGTGGCCCTGGTCACCGTGGTGCTGCTGCTGGTACTGGTGCAGCTGCTGCAGATGCTGGGCGACTGGCTGGTGCGCCACTACACTCGCCGTTGAGCAACATTTTCGTAGATGCCGGGCTTGCCCGGCATGGGGCTTTCTCGGCAAAACCCCGTGCGGGGCGAGCCCCGCACCTACGCGCATCCCCTCCCGCCGCACTGGAATCCCGATGAAGACTTCCCTGTTCCGTCCGCTGCTCGTTGCCGCCGCCGCGCTGGCGCTGTCGGCCTGCGGCAAGCCCGCCGCCGACGATTCCAGGCTGGTGGTCGCGGCCACCGCCGTGCCGCACGCCGAGATCCTCGAGGTGGTCAAGCCGCTCCTGGAGAAGGAAGGCGTCACCCTGGACGTGCGCGTGTTCAACGACTACGTGCAGCCCAACGACCAGCTGGTGCAGAAGCAGGTCGACGCCAACTATTTCCAGACCGAACCGTACCTGGACGCCTACAACCGCGACCGCAAGACCGACCTGGTGACCGTGGTCGGCGTGCACATCGAGCCGTTCGGCGCCTATTCGCGCCGCGTCAAGTCGCTGGCCGAACTGCCCCAGGGCGCGGACGTGGTCATCCCCAACGATCCGAGCAACAACAGCCGCGCGCTGATCCTGCTGGACAAGGCCGGCGTCATCAAGTTGAAGGATCCGTCCAACGCCCTGTCCACCCAGCGCGACATCGTCGACAACCCCAGGCAGCTCAAGTTCCGCGAGCTGGACTCGGCGATGCTGCCGCGCGTGCTCGATCAGGTGGACCTGGCGCTGATCAACACCAACTACGCGCTGGATGCCGGGCTCAACCCGACCCGCGACGCGCTGGCGATCGAAAGCAGCGATTCGCCGTACGTGAACTTCCTGGTCGCGCGTACCGACAACCGCGACGATGCGCGCGTGCGCAAGCTGGCCAAGGCGTTGACCGGGCCGGAAGTGAAGGCTTTCATCGAGAAGAAGTACCAGGGCGCGGTGCTGCCGGCGTTCTGAGGCCCTCTACATCCATGCAGGAGCGCACTTCAGTGCGCGATGGGGCCTTGCCGGTAGAGCTCCATCGCGCACTGAAGTGCGCTCCTGCAGGAACATCGCGGCGCGTCATCGCCGCCGGTTGTGCGCCTGCCTCGACGGGGGCTAGGCTTCCATCCACGCTTTCGCGGAGGGGCATGGATGGGGTTGCTGCGTTTCGCCGGGCGCCGCATGGCGCATTTCCTGGCCCAGCCGCGCCGCCGGCAGGCGCGCCCGCCCACCAGCGATCCGCACCTGCTGGCGCGCACCCTGCGGCGCGGCGACGTGCTGCTGGTGGAGGGCAACAGCCGCTTCTCCACCGCGATCAAGTACCTCACCCAGTCCACCTGGTCGCATGCCGCGCTTTATATCGGCGAGGAAGCGCTGACGCCCGGTGGGGCGCGCCAGCCGATGCTGATCGACGTGGACGTGGAAGCCGGCGTGCGGCGCGTGCCGCTGGCCGCCTTCGCCGAGGAACACACCCGCATCTGCCGGCCGCAGGGCCTGCCGCCGCCGGTGATCGACCAGCTGGTCGGTTTCATGCGTGCGCGCATCGGCTACAGCTACGACCTGAAGAATGTCTTCGACCTGGCGCGCTACCTGATCCTGCCGCCGGTGCCCGGGCACATGCGCCGGCGCCTGATCGCGCTGGGCAGCGGCGAGCCGACCAAGGCGATCTGCTCGACCCTGCTGGCGCAGGCGTTCGAGTCGATCCGCTATCCGATCCTGCCCGAGATCGAGACGGTGCTTGGCCACGCCGGCGGCCGCGAGCAACAGCGCGAGATCCTGCACATCCGCAACTACAGCCTGTACACGCCGCGCGATTTCGACGTGTCGCCGTTCTTCGAGATCGTCAAGCCGCGCCTGCAGCTGGGCTTCGATTACCGCGCGCTGCAGTGGAGCGAGGACGGCAATCCTTGAGGGTGTGGTTCCCTTTCTGGGAGCAACACGGGCGGTATCGCCGCGCTGCGCGGGCAAGGCACGTCAAGGGCGTGGCGCGAAGCGGGAAGGGGCGAAACTCTGGGCATGAAGAGGGGCGGGCAGCTTGCCGCGGCCCTCACCCCAACCCCTCTCCCGGAGGGAGAGGGGCTTTGGAACGCAGGGGCTTCCGGATCAGAAGCGGGCGCCGATGCCGAAGCCCACGGTCCACGGGTCCAGCTTCAGCTTCTCGCCGGTGCCGGAGCCGGCCACGCTCAGTTCCGGGCGCGCGTGCATGTAGCGGGCGTCGGCGCGGGCGAACCAGGTGGAGTTGATGTTCATGTCCACGCCGACGGTGCCGATCGCACCCTTGGCGGTGCGCAGGCCGACGTGGTCGCCGCTGGCGTCCAGGCCGTCGATCTTCTCGTTGCTGAAGTTCGACTCGTAGTAGCCCGCGCCCACGAACGGGCGGAACACGTTGTCCGCGGCGCCGAAGTGGTACTGCGCGCTCAGCCCCAGCGGCTGCTGTTCGACGGTGCCGACCTTGCCGCCGTTGGCGCGCACGCGGTGGTTGAACTTATCCGCCGCGCCCCACAGCTCGACGGCCACGTTGTCGGTGAAGTAGTAGCTGGCGCTCACGGTCGGCGCCGGGCCGCCGTCGAACTTGTCGATGCCATCGGCGGGGCCGCTCTTGGGCTGCAGCAGCGTCACGCCGCCGACGACGGCGAAATGCTTGCCCGACGCGGTGTCGGTGGAAGTGGTGCCGGCGTCCTGCGCGAACGCGGCGGGCGACAGCGCCAGGGCGCCAAGGACGGCAAGGCTCATGATCTTGGTGGTACGCATGGGGTGACTCCTCGTAGTGCTCTCGGGATTGCGTTGTTATCGAGGCCCTCGGTCGGGGCGGGCACATCCTCGCCGCGGCAGGATGAATCGATCCGCACGCAGCGGACGCCGCGGGCGCGTGCGTTCAGGGAAAATGGCCGCACGCCCGCCGCACCGGCCTGCGCCGGGAAAAGGACATTCATGGAGTTGTGTCGCGCGTGACGAACGAAACGACGCTGCAGGGCCTGCCTGCGCAGGTGAATGCGCAATGCCGCGTGCTCGTGCTGGGTTCGATGCCGGGCATGGCGTCGCTGCAGGCGGCGCGCTACTACGCGCATCCGCGCAATCGCTTCTGGCCGCTGATGGGAGCGCTGTGCGGCTTCGATCCGCAGCAGGGCTACGCGCAGCGCGTGGCCTGTCTGCAGGCCGCCGGCGTCGGGCTGTGGGACGTGATCGGCCGCTGCCGGCGGCGCGGCAGCCTGGATGCGGCCATCGTGCGCGGCAGCGAGGTCGCCAACCCGTTGCCGGAACTGGTCGGGGGACTGCCGCATCTGCGGGCCATCGCCTGCAACGGCGCCGCGGCGGCGCAGGTGTTCGAGCGCCATGTACGTCCGGCGCTGCCGGCCGGGCATGGATTGACGCTGCTGGCGCTGCCGTCGACCAGCCCGGCCAACGCCGCCTGGTCGTTCGAACGGCTGCTGGGCGAGTGGCGGCGGCTGTCGCCGTGGTTGCCGGCGGCGGAACAGTCCGTCTCCTGAGCGGCTGGCCGCACCGGACAGGGCGGGACAGCAGGGAGGCCAGCGACGCCCGCGACAGGGCACGTGCGGCCATGGAGGGCGGGGCATGGCGTGCCCTTGTCCGCGGACATACGTATGCGAATCCAGCGGCGGCGGTTGGCGCTGCGGCGCGCTGGCGCCACAATAGCGGTTTCCCTCACTGTTGCTGGAGTTGTTTCATGGCCGAAATCAAGGAAGCAGTTGTCCCCGATATCGGTGACTACAGCGACATCCCGGTGATCGAGGTGCTGGTCGCCGTGGGCGATACGGTCAAGAAGGACCAGGGCCTGGTCACGCTGGAATCGGACAAGGCGACGATGGAAGTGCCGTCGGCCGTGGCCGGCGTGGTCAAGGAAATCAAGGTCAAGGTCGGCGACACCCTGTCCGAGGGCAAGGTCGTGGCGCTGATCGAGGTGGCCGCCGAGGGCGCCGCCGACGGCGCCAAGGCCGCCCCCGACGCCGCGCCGGCCAAGGTCGAGCCGACCGCCGAGACCGGCGCCAAGGTCGAGCCGGTGGCCGTGGCCCCGGTGCCGGACAAGCTGGCCCAGCGCGAGATCGCGCAGGAAGCCGTGCTGGCCGCCAGCAAGCCGGCCAGCCCGCCGGTGCAGTTCAACGCCGAGGGCGTGCTGCCGTCCAACGTGCCCTACGCCAGCCCGGCGGTGCGCGTGTTCGCCCGCGAGCTGGGCGTGGACCTGGCCCAGGTGGCCGGCACCGAGAAGGGCGGCCGCATCACCAAGGCCGACGTGCAGAAGTTCGTCAAGGGCGCGCTGACCGGTGGCGGTGCTGCCGTGGCCGGCGCCCCGGTGGCCGCCGGCGGCGGCCTGAACCTGCTGCCGTGGCCGAAGGTGGACTTCAGCAAGTTCGGCGAGACCGAAGTACAGCCGCTGTCGCGCATCAAGAAGATTTCCGGCGCCAACCTGGCGCGCAACTGGGCGATGATTCCGCACGTCACCCAGTTCGACCAGGCCGACATCACCGAGCTGGAAGCCCTGCGCGTGGCGTTGAACAAGGAGAATGAGAAGGCCGGCATCAAGCTGACCATGCTCGCCTTCCTGATCAAGGCCAGCGCCGCGGCGTTGAAGAAGTTCCCCGAGTTCAACGCCTCGCTGGACGCCAGCGGCGAGAACCTGACCCTGAAGAAGTACTTCCACATCGGCTTCGCCGCCGACACGCCGAACGGCCTGGTCGTGCCGGTGGTCCGCGACGTGGACAAGAAGGGTGTGGTGCAGAT